>ERZ1699254.13-NODE-13-length-113395-cov-7.207269_pt1 | contig 113395 bp, 97 predicted proteins | sample MGYA00581522_ERZ1699254 | MGnify/ENA primary metagenome ERZ1699254 (study PRJEB42319, sample SAMD00040329) | human oral metagenome | material: saliva | host: Homo sapiens | study: EMG produced TPA metagenomics assembly of PRJDB4115 data set (Metgenomic analysis of... | reverse complement strand
GAAGAGGATGCTAAGATGAAGGAGATTTCTTTCAAGAATGCTTACATCGTTCATTACAAGGAGACACTCGACGTTAACAACGAGGCTCCTATGACCATCGCTATGACTTTCTCTGCTGAGAATATCAACGTGGGCAATGCTGAGCTTGACAACCGTTGGCCTCGCACATAAGTTTAGGAAACATTTGGACTATGCTGAGCTTTCGTGTTCGGCATAGTCTTTTTTCGTTTCTTACTCAAGCGAGGGGGAACTTTACTATCCTACATACTCCGATTGCTTTCCCTTGAGATTCTAAATGTAATGCCGTATAAGCCAATTAGCTTTTAATTTTCAAAACAAACAACCCATGTCAATTCCTTTCAACCCCATCACTATCAGCATAGGAAAGAAGACTCTTTCTTCTTTTATTTCTCTACAAATCGAACAAAACATAGGTAAACATCACCGATTCCAAATGGCTGTTGAATTGGAAACGGGTAGCAATAGATATGTACATAATATCAATAGCAGCAAGGAGTGGCTCGGAGAAAGCATCGTTGTGAAGGCTGCAAATACTCCTATCTTTGTTGGTGTGGTGACAAATGTACAGCTACACCGAGAGGGAAGTGACTTTGGATGTATCATCGTTTCAGGCTACTCCGCAACATACAGAATGGAAACGGCACACAGCTGCTTCTCATGGAATGATAGAACCATTGGCGACGTAGTGAAAAAGCTGTGCGAACAAGCTAAGGTGCAATTAGAGTTGAATCCTGCATTCAAGGAAACCAAAGACTTTATCTGCCAGTATGAAGAGTCGGACTTCGATTTTATCCGTCGTCTTGCTCATCAGTATCAGGAGTGGATGTATTTCGATGGAACTAAACTCATCTTTGGTAAACCAAGGAAATTGGCTGACCCTATAAGATTAGAATATGGAACAACACTGTCTTCACTTGACATTGGTTTACAGACCCTCGCACGCTCAGAGCAGGTGTTCTCTTATCACTCTGGTGCTGACCGTGAAATGCAACGTATGACGCCAGACTTGGCATATGGTCATGACAAACTTGCGGGTGAGGCTTTCCGTGCATCATTAGGTTTGTTCTCAAAACCTGCACGCCAGCATGCGCTACCACGTATCAGCAATGAGACAGAGCTCGTTAACTACATGGGGCGTAAGCAGGCGGCTGAGACGGCTGAGACACATTATATCACAGCTGAGAGTCAGGTGCCGACCCTGCGTGTAGGTTCCGTTATAAGTCTCTACAGTTCATTCTTGGAACGTGTAGGAAACCTATCAGAAGAGAGCTTGGGTAACTTTATCATTATCGAGATAACCCATGAGGTGAGTCAAGGAAGCTACTACAAGAACCGCTTCAAGGCTATCCCTGCAACAATAAAGGCAATGCCAAGTCCAAAGGTGCGTATGCCGCTTGCTGAAACACAGATGGCAACCGTGCTTAGCAATGCTGACCCAGAGGGTAAGGGCCGTGTGCGTGTGCGTATGAACTGGCAGACGGATGGTATGCAGACAGGTTGGGTGCGTGTGATGACACCAGATGGCGGTAGCAGTAGTGACGTAAAGAGCAACCGTGGTTTTGTATTTATCCCAGAGGTAGGCGACCAAGTCCTCCTCGGCTTCCGCCATGGAGACCCTGCCCGCCCATACGTTATGGGTAGCCTGTTTAATGGAACGACAGGTGGTGGCGGTGGTCAAGGCAATAACTGCAAGAGCCTTACCACACGAAGCGGCAGTTCTCTGAAACTTGATGATTCCAAAGGAAGTGTCACATTAGCAGATCCTGGGAAAACAAGCATTCATATGGATGGCTCTGGTAATGCCACATTTGACTCGTCTGACAAAATACTTATCTCTTGTGGCAGTGCCTCCATAGAGTTACACAAAGACGGTACAATAAAGATAAACGGCAAGGATATATCGGTTGATGGTAAGAAAATCACGGTAGATGGAAAGGACTCTATCAAACAGACAACAAAGCAATACACTACAACAGGTACGCAGTCTGTAAAGATCAAGAGTAATACGCTTGTTGAGCAGAAAGCAAAGAAAGTAAAGATTGAAGCTGGCAACACTGTAAGTATTAAGGGTAAAGTGGCTGCAGATATCGAATCCATTACGACGACTGTCAAGGGTAGCGGATCCATCAATCTCAATTAGTATTTTATATGGTGTCAAACGAACATAACCCAATAGCAGAACGGATAGGCAGAATACAGGGTATCTGGAAGGAACGAATGGCAGGAAAGTCAGGTTATAAACTTGTCAGGCTTGCAATCAGGGAGGCAGACCTTCCCATTGTCAATGGATTTTTGAAATTAGAGTCATCACCTTACGGTAAGATAGAAGAGACACCAGTAGTGATGCTGACAGACTTTTCTGATCCACATACGTTCGCATGGCAGCTTTGTAATGACTGGCTTCAAGAGTATGCACGTGCACAGGAACAATTCCCGCAACTCCCTTGGAAGGAACACACCCGATATCTTGCCAAGGTGAAAGAGGCTGACCACGTTCATCAGGAGCCGTTATTACTTTCGGCTTTGGACAGTTTCAGTCAGAGCCTTCCAAATCACGGTCGGAGCATGCTTCTTCTCGGACTTGTTCCCAGACTATTATGTGGTTATGACCAACTTGAAAAATGGTTAACAGAATTCTGTAAATCACTTCCTTCCCATATTGCACTGCTTGTTATTGATTATACGGATAAAGAAGTTTACAGTTCACTGGCTTCCAGCCTTAAAAAACAATGTGTGACCATAAACTTGAATAACCTTGATATGGAAGGAGTTTATAACGAACTGCTTACACAAGGCAATCCCGAAGATTCAAATGTAAAGATCAGAAAAATTATGGTTGAGATGGGCAAGGCTGCCTCCAGAGACCAAAGAGGTAAGTTGGATAATCTTGGAGAACGTCTGCTGGATATTGGTCGTGCATCAGGTCAGGCATCATTGTGGCTCTACACCTATATCGTCTATGCTGGTTTCCTTTTCCGTTACAAGGATGGACAAGCACTTGCATTATTGGATAAGGGCATAACCTTGTGCGATTCCCACCAGTCAGACGGTTCAGTAGCAGCTATGACCGTTACTCTTTATACCTATAAGGCTTCATATTTAAACTATATTGGCAAGCACAATGAAGGACTTAGCTGGTTCGGGAAGGCGATGGACTATTGTCTTTCTCATAACGATATTATCGGTGCTATGGGAGTTTGCCAGAATATTATAGTTGCCTCCATTCTAAATTCCACAAAAGAGAGTGCTTCCATACTTCTTCGTAGAGTCCTTCCACATCTTTCAATGATGGAAGCAGAAAGCCACAAATATACAGAATCCTTCCTTGTTGCAGCTTTCCTCTTATTCTATGATAAAAAGCTGACAAAGGATGAACGGCGAGATATTGAAGACAGAATGAACATAATATATGGTGAAGACTGGGCATCTCGTGCCACCCTACAGTTCCAGCAAATAAAGAACCCTAAACAACCCAGTATAGATGAATTTAGTTGATACACATCTGACCCCGATATTAGGAATTGACATCCATTTTACGACATCATGGAATGCTTTTCATCCGTTTATTGGTTTCGTTATGGATCCGATGGACTATATTCCATATATCGGTGCCACAGTTCATGTAAATGGACTCAAGAGAGGAGTATCTGATACGCAAGGTATTATTATTCCACTTGTTCACATCCCTATAGTAGGTGTATTTACAATGGCACCTCTTATCGGTCATGATTCAATGAACTTTTTTGGAGCAGAAAGAGTCTACGCAGAAGGTTCTCGACTGAGTGGAAAAGGATACTTCGTAATGACTTGTAGCGATATAGGAATACCTTTGTCGATACAGCCTGGACATAAGAAATTCTGGGATCTTATTCCAACCAGATATGCTCCATTCTCAGGTTCGCTTCCTATTCCTTACGGAGCACCTGTAAATATTGGTGATCCGCTTGTCCCTGACTGGGCTGGTATGCTGAAAGGGCTTGCCATGAGTTTTGGCTTTGGTGCTATCATGCGATATGCCCGAATAGGTGCAAACAAGCTGATGAAGAAGATAGCAGGAGAAGATAATCGGTTTAGTTCTCTGCTTTGTAAGTTGGGCTTTGAACCGGTGAATCTTGTGAGTGGAGCAGTAGTCTATGAGGGTACTGACTTTGCCTTTCAAGGGATTATGCCACTTGAATGGAAGCGGAAGTGGAGTAGCAGTAATGACTATGTGGGCATCCTCGGTCATGGCTGTCAGAACAACTATGACCTTGATATAATCCTTGACCCTGAGGAGGATGCTATCGGTGTGCGTATCGAGGACGGAAGGGTCTTGGGCTTCCCTATGCTTTCCGAAGGAGAAGAAGCCTATATCCGTTCAGAGCACCTAACACTGCGCAGAGGATATGGAGTCTTTGAGACATATGACCATAAAAGTCGCATTACCAAGACTTTTGAAAGGGTCAATGCTGCAGAAACAGATAGATGGAGACTTACATCCATTAGAAATGTGTCTGGTCATACAATACAGTTGCAATATGAAGCTGGAAAGCTGAAAGAAATTTCTGATGCAGCTGGAAGAAAAATACGTCTTGAATATGACGGTTATTCAGAAGTAAGAAGAGTTGTACTCCAGTCTACTGATGGAGGTGAAGATGAAACACTCATTGAGTATAGCTATAACGAGGCGGGTGATATGACGGGTGTCACGGATGCCATGGGCAAGACCACTCATATTGAATATGAGAACCATCTTATGACATCGAAGACTGACAGGGACGGCCAGACTTTCTATTGGGAGTATCAGGGAGAAGGAAAGAAGGCCCGCTGCATACATACCTGGGGTGAGGGCGGCTACCAGGAAGGCTGGATAGAATATCACCCAGAGGAAGGCTATAACGTAGTTGTCAATGGGGAGAACGAGAGGACTATTTATCGTTACACCCCAGAACAGCTTGTTACTTCTGTGGAAGACGAACTGGGCGTACGTGAACGCTACGAATATACAGAATACTATGAGGTCTACCGTGAGTGGGACGGCGAGGGACGTATGACAGGCTACTGCTATGATGAACGTGGTAATCTTACAAGTGTTGTCCATCCTGACGGAACGGAGGAGACACGTGCCTATGATGAGGAAGACAGACTGATAACTGAGACTGATGCCTTGGGCAACCGTCGTGTCCTTGTTTATCATGAACCTTCTCAAGACGGTACACCTGTCAACGGAGAGGGACAGCTCTCTGCTGTTATAGAAGCTGATGACCGAGCTACCTTCTTTGAGTATGACACACGTGGACTGCTGTCTACCGTGAGCCTTGATGACAGGACGGTACACCTGGAATACAACGAGCAGAACAATCTTGTCTCTGTAAAGAATGAGAAGGGTGTGGGTACACGGTGGAGCTATGACCATAAGGGTAATGTCGTCTCTGTTCTTACCTCTGCCGGTGCACGGCAGACTTTCTGCTATGACCGTCTGAACAGGGTTACTGCCATCACCACGGGGAAGCGTACGACGAAGCTCCGCTACAACTCCTATGAGGATGTGGTCGAGGCGAGCGAGGGCTTCCACCGTGTGAAGTACAAGTATTCCCCGATGGGCGACATCCTCCAGCGTGAGGGCGAGGACGGCAGCGTGCTGCGCTTTGCCTACGACCGCATGGACCGTCTTCGTATGCTTACCAACGAGCATGGGGAGGAATATACCTTTGACCGCAACCTCCGTGGAGAGATTGTCGGTGAGACAGGCTTTGACCGTATGCACCGCAGGTATGTGCGTGACCGCTCCGGCCGTGTCATCCGTGAGGACAGGGCTGGCGGCAGATGGACGGAGTATGAATATGACCAGCGGGGACGGCTAACACGCAGCAGCTTCAGCGACGGTACGATAGAGGCTTTCAGCTATGATGCGCTCGGTAGGCTTACTGAGGCTCGCAATGCTACGGGAAGCGTTGCCATGGAGTATGACGAAGGCGGTCGTGTCGTCAGGGAGTGTTTCTGTGGTGGTCTGCCCGGTGACAAGGGTACGACGGTAGAGAACATCTATGATGACCTTGGAAACCGTATAGAGACAAGGACTTCGCTTGGTTCGGTCGTACAGAACAGCTTTGATGAGGACGGACTTCTCAGCCGTGTGACGGCAGCCAGTGGTGGTGGTGAGAGCTGGGAGGAGAAAATTGTACGTGACAGCGAGGGGCTGAAGATAGAAAAGATTTTCTCTGGTGGCATCCGTATGACACGTACATATGATGCCTATGGCAATGTCATCTCGCAGAAGAGCCGCTCACTGCGTCAGGACGGCTACGACCGCCGTTATGCATGGAATGCGTCAGGACGTCTACAGAGCGTGATAGACGGAATCACGGGAGGCAGGACAAGCTACGCCTATGATGCGGTTGGCAATCTGATGAGTGCCCGCTATGAGGACGGTACGGATGACTATCGTATGCCCGATGCCGTGGGCAATGTCTTCCGCAGTCGTGACCGTAGGGATAGGGAATACGGTAAGGGCGGCAGGATTCTCCGTGACCGCCATTATGACTATCTCTATGACGTAGAAGGCAACCTTATCCTAAAGACTCCACGGCGTGGACTGATACAGCATCCGAACCACGAGGTGTCGGAGGAAAAGGGCACGCATATTGCTTGGCAGACAGGTGACTATGCCTATGAATGGTATGGCAACGGTATGCTCAAGGAGGTGCGGCTTCCCTACGGCAAGACCGTCCGCTTCGAGTATGACGCCCTTGGGCGTCGCACGGCAAAACTCTTCAACGGTCACGTCTTCCGCTACCTCTGGGACGGCAACGTGATGGTTCAGGAGTGGCAGTATGAGGAGAAGGACCGTCCGCAGCACAGCATTGATGAGTTCGGGCGCATACGAATGTTAGGCGATGAACCAGTAGAGAACCTTGTCACGTGGGTATATGAGGAAGGTTTGTACGTCCCTGTGGCAAAGCTGCAGAACGGTGAACGTTATACGATTATTAGCGACTATATGGGTCGCCCAGTGGAAGCGTACAACAGTTATGGTAACGTAGTCTGGCAGGCTGACTATGATATTTATGGTGACCTTCGAAACATAAAAGGCATTCGTGACTTCATCCCTTTCCGCCAGTTAGGACAATACGAGGACGATGAAACGCGCCTCTATTACAACAGGTTCAGATATTATGATCCGAGGATTGGTAATTATATCAGCCAAGACCCGATAAGGTTATCGGGAAATAATCCTACGCTGTATGGGTATGTGGGGGATTGTAACTGGCATATAGATATATTTGGATTGTCAGACAGTTCAAAATTAGGTGCAGCACTTGGTCCGGCTCCTGGAGTTAATCATGATGCTCATCATATTGTAATGGCTAATTCTACAGACTCAAGAATGGTTTCACTTCGAAATCAAATGGAGAACTTTACCCCACCTATAGGTAAAAACTCTAAAGAAAATGGAATTTGGTTACCTCGACAAGCAAAAGATAGAATTGCGGGGACAAAACTTACTGCACATAAAGGAGAAGGAATTCATAGTGATGCATATAAACAATCTATATATGATAGATTAAATAATAAAGGACGTGAAGAATTCATTGCAGAGTTAGATCTAATAAAGGAGGAATTGAATGATGGTAAAACGTTTAAATGTAAAAGCTAAATGAATATAGAAAAGAAAGAAACAATTTTGGAAAAACTTTTTTCCAGTGACGCAGATACCCTGTTTAAGCAAAAAAAAGAATTCGAATATTCTTATTGCATTTGGGGTACATCTGTTCTTTTTGAGATTTATCCTTTTGATATGGAAAGGAAGGGTATTAAAAGAGGACGAAAGATTACTAAAGTCCCATTAAAGAAAAATGGTAAGTTTCAACATTTCATAAATGAAGAGAACAGGGTAATCGCAATTTATGAATATATCGATAATTATGATTTACCTGCCCAATATATATTTTTTGAATATCATACTTCCGAAATTATAGTTTATTGTTTTAATATTGTTGGACAGATAGATTATATACAATACTCAACTATAAAAGAGGGAAAGGTATTGTCCATGTTAAATATGGATAATAAAGGGAATTACATTGCGGAAGAGTACCATTACGATGAAAACGGTCATATAGTGTTAATTGATAGACAACATAAGGATCAATCATTATTTAAGAATAAAGATTACTTCCCCAACAATATATATATAAGTAGATTTATTTTAGAATATTTCAACAATAAACTGTATCAAATAAAATGGAATGCTAATACGGAAAAAGAAATGAAAGTAATATATCCTAAATAAATGTGATTAATATGAATATGGTAGTGGCGAAAGCAGGGAGGAGAAGAGTCGCTCGCTTCGTCAAGACGGCTACGACCGCCGTTATGCATGGAATGCGTCAGGACGTCTGCAGAGTGTGATAGATGGAATCACGGGAGGCAGGACAAGCTACGCCTATGATGCGGTTGGAAGTCTGATGAGTGCCCGCTATGAGGACGGTACGGACGACTATCGTATGCCTGATACCGTAGGAAACGTCTTCCGCAGTCGTGACCGTAGGGACAGGGAATACGGCAAGGGTGGCAGGATTCTTCGTGACCGCCATTATGACTTTCTCTATGACGTTGAGGGTAACCTTATCCTGAAGACTCCACGTCGTGGGCTGACACAGCATCCGAACCACGAAGTATCGGAGGAAAGTGGCACGCATATTGCTTGGCAGACAGGTGACTATGCCTATGAATGGTATGGCAACGGCATGCTCAAGGAGGTGCGACTTCCATACGGCAAGACTGTTCGCTTCGAATATGATGCCCTTGGGCGTCGCACGGCAAAGCTTTTCAATGGTCACGTCTTCCGTTACCTCTGGGATGGTAACGTGATGGTGCAGGAGTGGCAGTATGAGGAGAAGGACCGCCCGCAGCATAGCATCGACGAGTTTGGCCGTATCCGTATGTTAGGCGATGAGCCAGTAGAGAACCTTGTCACATGGGTATATGAGGAAGGCTCGTACGTTCCTGTGGCAAAGATACATAATGGTGAACGCTACACGATTATCAGCGACTATATGGGTCGCCCAGTGGAAGCGTACAACAGCTATGGTAACGTAGTTTGGCAGGCTGACTATGATATTTATGGTGACCTTCGAAACATAAAAGGTATCCGTGACTTCATCCCTTTCCGCCAGTTAGGACAGTATGAGGACGATGAGACTCGCCTCTATTACAATCGCTTCCGCTATTACGACCCGAGGATTGGTAACTACATCAGTCAAGACCCGATTAGGTTAGCAGGAAATAACCCTACGCTGTATGGGTATGTGGGGGATTGTAATATTGGGTTTGATATATTTGGACTAAAATGTTCTAATAATCTGGCAGGGAAGATGAAAGAGATAAAAAAACAAATTCTCCCTGATCAAGTTGTAGAGACCTTTAAAGATGGTAAATATAAAACATTCATAACAACTGATGATGTTATACTGTATCGGGTATATGGTGGAAATGCTGGACCTACAGGAGCATTTGCTACTACATCTAAGGCTTCTGATAGAATACAAGCTAAAATAGATGCTGCTCTCTTGCCACAGTGGGGTAATACTAGAGAGTTTGAGGCAACTATAAAAGTTCCTAAAGGGACTATCCTTAACATTGGAAAAGTTGCCCCTCAAACTACTCTTTCGGGTACTGTTCTAAAAGGTAATGCAGATCAAGTATTAATGCCGAGAAATTGGCCAAAAGAATGGATTATAAACACTAGAAAATTACCAATATAATGGAAAAAATACAAAATAAATTGGATAAAGTGTTAGGTGATTTAAAGAATAAACTACCTTTCGAGCCAAAATTAGACTTGATTATTTCAAGATTGGAAAAAACAAAGAGTTTATTATTGGATAATAATCGAAGTCTGACGTTGAATCCAATCAATGGAATAACTAGAGCCTGTTTAGATATTTTTAGCGATTATGATGATCCAATAATAAATGACTTATATTCTTTAGAAAAAGAGATAAATGCTATCATAAAGTAATGTAATAATTGGCTTGGTGTACACATAGATTTAAAGTTATGATTATATAAACAATGTCTTCCGCAGTCGTGACCGCCATTATGACTATCTCTATGACGTTGAGGGTAACCTTATCCTGAAGACTCCACGTCGTGGACTGACACAGCATCCGAACCACGAGGTATCGGAGGAAAGTGGCACGCATATTGCTTGGCAGACAGGTGACTATGCCTATACGTGGCAGGGCAATGGTATGCTTAGGAGCGTAACACGGCCTGACGGAAAGACAGTAACGTTCAAGTATGACGCTTTAGGCAGACGCATTGAGAAGGTCTTTGACGGACGTGTGTATCGCTACCTTTGGGATGGTGATGTCATCCTGCACGAGTGGGACTATGCCGAGTCTGACCGTCCGAACACGGTTGTTACCGAGACTGGTGAGGTCACACTCGACAGACCAGAACCAGTTGAGAATCTCATCACGTGGGTTTACGACAGTGACAGCTATGTCCCTACAGCCAAGATAGATTGGTGAAAGGCATTACAGCATTATCAGCGACTACATCGGTCGTCCTGTCCAAGCGTACGATGATAATGGCAATGTCGTCTGGCAGGCAGACTATGACATCTATGGTAATCTCCGTAACCTTCACGGCAGCAGGCAGTTCATTCCTTTCCGCCAGTTAGGACAGTATGAGGACGAGGAGACGGGGCTGTATTATAACAGATTTCGTTACTACGAGCCGAATACAGGAACCTACATTAGCCAGGATCCGATAGGATTGGAAGGAGATACACTCAACTTATATAATCACGTTGTTGATAATAATGACGGAATTGATCCTCTAGGTTTGTACAATCCCTATGGACATAAGAAGAATGGACTATTCAAAAAGAAACCTGGTCCAAAACCAAAAGCCAAACCAAGTTTACATGGTAACTCTAGATCGTCTACTAAACCTGCCGTATTATATGCCATGTATGATGGAGATGGTAATTTCCAGAAATGGGGTATTACAGATAAAGTACAGAATCCTAAATCTGGTCGTTATGGCAGTTCTTTACCTGATGACTGGGATGTTAGGGAAATGACTCGAGGAAAGAGAACCGACATGTTGGATTTAGAAAGAGAATTGTCAGAAAAGGTTCCAGGTCCTTTAAATCATGAAAGTTGGGCTGGAAGCAAAAAAGGTGAGACGTTAAGTCATAAGGCCGATGGTATATATAAGAAAGCAAATCATTGACATTTAATCATTAAACAGATGGAAATTATTGTAAGTTCTGTAATAGGTGGGCAACTAGTGCCTGAAGTTGGAATGGAGGAAAAACTACATCAAATAATAATTGAAATGAGGAAATCTCTAAAAAAACAGTTTGTAAACAAGTCCTTCGAAGGGCTTGCCAAGATAAAGATCAATTTATACATCAGTGGAGATTTATCAGAATATTGTTCCAAATCAGGAATAACAAAACATCAATACTTTCAGAAAAAGAATGAATTTATTACCGAGTTTTGTGTTGATAGATATTATTGGAATTCTGAACCAAAACTTGATACGAAAAGGAAATTTCTATTATTTTTAGAGAGTTCATTGATAGATCTAGGGGTTTTGATTAAGGAAAAACTAGAATCTAAAGGATATAACTTTGATTGTGAGATGTTTACAGAAACAGCTTTTAAAAGCCTAATAGCACTATAGAATGAACAACGACAATGAATATTATTGATGTTTCCTAGACCCTTGAAGGGTCTTCCAGAATTTGGAGTAATATCGTTTAATATCTGATTATCAATAACTTTTGTAAGTTCTGTTCTTTTATTTCCCTTTATTTACTGAGTATTAAAGAATATAATATGTTTAAATTAGAATTTAAAGCAAATACTATCGTAGCTAAAAAGAATAGTAAGGACAATTATTATATGGTTGGTTTTGCAGATGATAAATATGATTATAAGAATTATATATTGTTTCAAAGACCAATTATGTTGGATGACGACGACGATCCAGATGCTGACTTAAATGGACTATATGCTGAATGTAATGGTGATATATGTTATAATGCTTGTAAGTCAGTACGAATGACAAGTAAGAGTTGTGTGTTTATTGTTCAAGATAGTACTATCATCGTAGATATAGAAAATATAAAGATAAACAAACGTTTTATAGAATATAGCAAGAGTATCTTTAAGGACTTATTGGTTCTTGACCTTTAACCCTTTTTGTTCCTATTATTTAGTACAATATTCTTTTGTTTAGGAGCTTAGGGGAAGGATGACCGTAAGTACGGCACGGGCAGCCGGCTGACGGAAGACCGTGACTACTTCTATCACTATGACTGCGAGAGCAACCTCGTGTTCAAGGAGTTCAGGACGCTGGACTGGACCAGCGTGTCCGTTCCGCTCGGCGTACAGAAAACGCATCTGGAGGAGGAGCTCGGCATAACCTTCCGTGCCTTTGGTGCAGGCTGGCGTTATGATTGGCAGAGTGACGGTATGCTGTCGAGGGTTGTTCGTCCTGACGGCAAGGAAGTGTCATTCGCATACGATGCGCTGGGTAGACGAACCGAGAAGACTTATGAGGGTATCACTACTCATTTCGTGTGGGATGGCAATGTTCCGCTGCACGAGTGGCAGGAGGTCTCTTCTAATGCTGAAAAGACAAACATCACAACCTGGCTTTTCGAGCAGAATACGTTCATTCCTGCTGCCAAGCTCGCTGCCAACGGCGAGAGCTTCTCCATCGTGTCTGACTACCTCGGCACTCCCATGCAGGCCTACGACAAGGAGGGCAACAAGGTGTGGGAGCAGGAGCTGGACATCTACGGACGACAAAGGAAACGCCCGTCTGCATTCATTCCATTTAAGTACCAGGGGCAGTATGAGGACGTTGAGACAGGGCTGTACTACAACAGGTTTCGTTATTATGAACCGAATACAGGGACCTATATCAGCCAGGACCCGATAGGATTGGTGGGCGGAAACCCGACACTATATGCGTATGTTGGAAGTCCTAACAACTGGTATGATATATTTGGCTTACGACCATTCGGACATGCTGTGGGAGATATTGGTGAGAAAGCTGTAATTAATGACCTTAAAAAGAACAATTATGAAATTATAGACGTAAAATACGGCTCTAACAATGGCATTGATGTGCTTGCCAAGAATCCAAGTACAGGAAAATATGATGCCTTTGAGGTAAAATCCTCTACGGTAGGAAAATTCAATCTTTCTAAAGCTCAGCTGAAGCCGGAGAACTTTGTTAAGACACGAGTGAATAATGCTGTAGCAAATGGCAAAATTAATAAGAGAACTCGCAGGGATATCATGACTAATTTAGGGGATAGAAAAGTAGCCTATGTGGGTATAAAGCGTGGTGAAAAAGGGAAATTGTATGCAGATTCCATCAGGTATGAGAATTGGGATACAGAAGCAAAAAGACAACAAAAACTTAAAACAGGAGGACATCATTAATGAAAAAGAAAGTATTTGATCGACTTGTGGAAAAGGAACTGAAAAAATTCAAGAACTATGTGCTAGACGATGATGAATTCATGATAGAATTTCTTTCAAATATGTCTATTGATTTTGATAATTACATTACGCACGACACAGTATTTGGAGATTACTTTGGCATGCACTTCTACCCTTTCTGGCATAATCCCAACCAAGAGGACTTTACTGGCATTATCGATTCCTATATGCTGGAATATATGGTTTGCACAATGTACACCCATGACCCAGAAAAGAAGTTTCGCTATATGCTGGTTGGTGCATCTTCTCTCTTTTTAGGAATCCTTATGTTTGGTGAAGAAAGAGAGAGGGATATCATGTTCCATTCCATGATAAATTTAATAAAGGGTGACATAGATAGAGATTATTCTATTGATTATCAAGATACAACACTCCAAGAAGCATTCTTGTTATATGACATCTATACGGGTGGTAAGAACCACGACTTGTGGACTCCATACATCACCAAGCCGCTGACACCACTTTATCAGGATTGCATGGACAACATCCTTTCTGATGATGTAGAGAAGGTTAAGATGCTGCTGTCCGATATGTTGGAATATCATGTCAAGCAATCAAATAACGACAACTTCGTAAGGAGCGAGTTTACTTTCGCTTCACAGCGAGTTTTCCCCACAGAGATCCTTGCTCTCATCCATTACCGTCACACGCAGGGAAAGTCCATCGACTTCATTGACGACAAGATTCTGAGCGTGTTCGTTCCCTACATAAAGGCTGGAAACTTCCGTCCCTCACCAGCAGTGGAGAAGGCAAGAAATGACATGTATGGTCTTCTCGGTATAAGATGAAATGGCAAGGCTGTGTACTCGTTAAATCCTACTGAATAGGGGTAACATTGCCACCACCAAAGATTCCGGTGGCCGATTGGCCGAAGACCGAGAACATTTCTACCACTACGACTGCGAGGGCAACCTCGTGTTCAAGGAGTTCAGAACGCTGGACTGGGCTGGCGTGTCCGTTCCGCTCGGCGTACAGAAGGCGCACCTGGAGGAGGAGCTCGGCATAACCTTCCGTGCCTTTGGTGCAGGCTGGCGTTATGATTGGCAGAGTGACGGTATGCTGTCGAGGGTCGTCCGTCCTGACGGCAAGGAAGTATCATTCGCATATGATGCGCTGGGCAGGCGGACCGAGAAGACCTATGAGGGTGTGACCACTCACTTCGTGTGGGATGGCAATGTACCTTTGCATGAGTGGCAGGAGGTTTCGTCTGATACTGAAAAGACAAACATCACAACCTGGCTTTTCGAGCAGGACACGTTCATTCCTGCTGCCAAGCTCGCTGCCAACGGCGAGAGCTTCTCCATCGTGTCTGACTACCTCGGCACTCCCCTGCAGGCATTTGACAATAACGGCAACAAGGTTTGGGAGCAGGAACTTGACATCTTCGGCAGGAAGAGGACGGGCAACAATAAATCCTCCTTCATTCCGTTTAAGTACCAGGGGCAGTATGAGGACGTTGAGACGGGACTTTATTATAATAGGTTCCGCTACTACGACCCAAGGACTGGAGCATACATCAGCCAAGACCCAATTGGGCTAATGGGTGGCAATCCAACGTTGTATGGATATGTAAAAGATCCTAATGCAATTGTAGATTTTTATGGTTTAATTGTTGTTTATAGAGCAGTTAATCCTATACAAGAATCATCTGTTAATACAGGTACTAGTATTCAGCCCAAGGATGCTAATGCAAACTATAGCATTCAAGAGCATGTGGAAAATGGTAAATTAAACACGCAATATATATCTACGACAAAGGAGATGGACAGAGCTGAGTTCTATGCAAAATCCAACAAATCCACCATTATTGCTATCAATACAGATAAAATTGAACCAAAGAAAATTATAGATATTTCTAATGGGATTGATCCACAGACAGGAAAACCCTTACAAGGAAAAGCTTTTGGATATGCGACAAAGGATGCTGAGGTCCTTATTGATGGGGAAATACCAAAAGAAGCATATACTGTTGTAAAGAAACATCATTAAATTATATTATGGATTATATAAAACAACTATGTAAAATAAAGAAATCTTTATCTACTTTAGATAGTACTCCTTGTAACACCATAGAAGAAGCTAAACTTTGCTTAACAAAATATGATAAGCTGAAAGATGATATCATAAAAGTTATAGCATCTGTTTCGAATGATTCTATGCTTTCAAATCAAGACAAGGAGGAAGTCTATGTAAACGGTATTCGTGTTTTAACGAATTATATTGGTAATGCTGACGACGTACAAAAATATGGTAAGGCGTTAGAAAATATTCTAGGGGATACAAAAATGATGAAGGCACAATTGGATTTTTTTTATAACAGTTTAGATATTGGAAGATGGTTATAGAAGACTATAACTATAACGACTTCCCTGCAGTAGCGTTCGCAGCACGAATAGATGGAAGAGACCAAGACACGTTCGTGCCTGCCGCCAAGCTGGTTGCCAACGGCGAGTGTTTCTCCATCATCTCCGACTATCTCGACATGCCCATGCAGGCCTACGACAAGAAGGGCAACAAGGTGTGGGAGCAGGAGCTGGACATCTACGGACGACAAAGGAAACGGCCATCCGCGTTTGTTCCTTTCAAGTATCAAGGGCAGTACGAGGATGCGGAGACGGGATTGTATTATAACAGGTTCAGGTATTACGACCCGAATGGGGGAAGTTACATCAGTCAAGACCCGATAGGGTTGGCAGGTGGCAATCCTACGTTGTACGCATACGTGTCGGACGTAAACTGTTGGAATGATGTTCTAGGGTTGACTGCCGAAGTATACAAATTAGTGGCAAAGAAGGATGGTTATTATGATGTGTATGAATGGGGGAATGATAAGCCCGTGGGCAAAACATATTTAAAGAAAGGAGATACTTGGAAAATAGGGGAAACAACGAATTTCAGAACAAGAAAAGATGGAACTGAAATTCAAAATAGATATACTCAAAAATGGCTGAGACAAAACAATTTAGAATATAAGCGTTTACAGTATTCCCCCAATAAATCGGCAAAAACGTCATTCCAAAATTTTGAAACAAGCCGTATAGAGAAGTTTGAAAAGCAGTTTGGTAAAAAGCCAGCAGGTAATAAATGCTATCATTAAAAATTATGAACAGAGTAAGTATTCAAATTGATTCACCTAGCTATGTAAAGGTTAGTGAAATAGGCAATGAACTTGTTGCATTTTCATTAACAATAGAAAGGAAATATCCTCAAATAGATTTTGAGTTCGCTTTTTGTTTCAGAGCGTTGTACACCACACGCGGCATCCGGTCAAAGGTCCGGTTTGAGAAGGATTGCAATTATCTTGGTATGGATTTGATAATGTCCGAAGAAGAATTTAATCCTTATAAGAATAACGTTTCTATGCAACGGCGGATTATGGGTAAGCATTTCTTCCCATTTTTTGCAGAGAACATAAAGAAATACAGAAACAAGTTGCCCGTTCTCAAACCCATTGAAAAAGACTTGGTGGAGGACATGCGCCTATTTCTCATTGAAAACCTTTGGCTACCTGACGATAGTGGCAGTTTTAAGTTGGCGGTTATAGAAAATGTTTCTTACGATCGTGCAATGGCTTTGTTCGGAAAGCCAAGACAAAAAAAAATCACGGATACTGATAATGGTAAAATACAGGACATATTGTGGGAAGTGGACGAACAGACACAGCTATCAGCCCGATATAGGCTGATAGATAAAGTCTGGACGCTAGAAAGCTACAATATTGCAGAAGGGTAAATCGGGATTTGGAAATAGTTGACTAACGGGGCGCACCTTCACGCTGGCGTACGACGAGCGGCACGAACTGATACGGCTCACCTTCCCCGACGGGCTGCACCGCGATTGGCGGTACGACGGCCGCGGCCGCATGGTGTGGGCGCGCGACGTGCTTGGGAACGTGACGGCCTACGCCTACGACGACGCCGACAACCTGATACACATTGAGGAAGCGGACGGCAACGTGCACAACCTCGTGTACGACGCCTCGGGTAACCTCGTCAAGGCGTCGGACCTGCTGCACGACGTGGAGTTCGAGTATGGACCACTGGGAACGCTCATCGGTAGGCGTCAGTTCGACCATCATGTGCGTTTCCGTTATGACGGTGAGCTGCAGCTGCGTGAAATTATCAACGAGGGCGGTGAATGCTATTCCTTCCGTCTTGACGGACTTGGTCGCGTCGTGGAGGAGACTGGCTTTGACGGTCTGCAGCGAAAGTACCTTCGTGATGGTGCCGGCAGGGTGACACGGGTTGTACGTCCCGAGGGAAGACAGACTGACTATGAGTATGACGGTGTGGGCAATATTCTGCAGGAAACACAGCATGATGGTCGAACAAGCCGCTTTGCCTATGACGAGGATGGACGGCTACTGCGTGCTGAGAACAAGGACATAAAAGTCACCTTCAAGCACAACCTTGGAGGGCGGATAGTGAAAGAGACACAGGGCGGGCATTGCATCATGCGCAAGTATGACCGTACAGGACGCCACGTGCACACCGAGAGCAGTCTTGGTGCAAGCATTGACTATTCCCACGATAAGGATGGCAATCTCAGTGAGATGAACAGCGGAGGGTGGTCAGCCAGATGGCAGCGTGACAGGGTAGGACTGGAGACGGAGCGCGAACTTACAGGCGGGGTGCATGTAAGGACACATCATGACAGTCTTGGACGTGAGACCTACAAGTCTGTGGGCGCACGCAATGTCGAGCAGTTCCGCCGCAGCTATACCTGGGGCATCGGCAACCGTCTTCATGCAACCGAGGACGGTCTTACGGGGCGCCGGGTCCGCTATGACTATGATGAGTTCGACAATCTCCTTTCTGCTGAGTACAAGCAGGGGAATGACGTGGAACGTATCTACCGTATTCCTGACCGTATCGGCAACCTCTTTGAGACACGTGAGAAGGATGACCGTAAGTACGGCACGGGCAGCCGTCTGACGGAAGACCGTGACAACTTCTATCACTATGACTGCGAGGGCAACCTCGTGTTCAAGGAGTTCAGGACGCTGGACTGGGCTGGCTTATCCGTTCCGCTTGGCGTACAGAGGACACATCTGGAGGAGGAGCTCGGCATAACCTTCCGTGCCTTTGGTGCAGGATGGCGTTATGACTGGCAGTGTGACGGTATGCTGTCGAGGGTTGTCCGTCCTGACGGCAAGGAAGTGTCATTCGCATACGATACGATGCGCTGGGCAGACGAACCGAGAAGACCTATGAGGACGTTGCTACTCATTTCGTGTGGGATGGCAATGTGCCTTTGCATGAGTGGCAAGAGATTTCGTCTGATGCTGAAAAGACAAACATCACAACCTGGCTTTTCGAACAGAACACGTTCATTCCTGCTGCCAAGCTCGCTGCCAACGGCGAGAGCTTCTCCATCGTGACTGACTACCTTGGCACTCCCCTGCAGGCATTTGACAATAACGGCAACAAGGTTTGGGAGCAGGAACTTGACATCTTCGGCAGGAAGAGGACGGGCAACAATAATTCCTCCTTCATTCCGTTTAAGTACCAAGGTCAGTATGAAGACGTTGAGACAGGGCTGTATTACAACCGCTTCCGCTACTATGACTCGAGGATGGGTAATTACATCAGTCAGGATCCGATAGGGTTATCGGGGGGAGATAATTTATATTCTTATGTACAAAATCCTACAATATGTATAGATACGTTTGGGTTATCTGGGCAAAGATGGATGGGGAAAACAAAAAAAGATGGGACTCCGTACAAGAAACCTGGCCCTAAGCCTAAAGGAACAGGAGAACACAATGCAAAAATAGAAGAAATTATTAACCGAGAAGCATCAAAACCAGGTATTACTCATATCGGTGGCGGATCAAAGACTGAAATAACTATCAATACACCAAATGGTAGTAAACCTTATCGAAGAATGGATGCTTCATTCCAAAGAGCAGATGATAGTATTTATCATATAAATGTTGGTAGGACGTTGAATGATGATAAGACAGGTATAAAGAGAGAGCGATTAGCTCTTGAAGAGGCTCTTGATGATGGACATGACGTCTCGTTTGAAGGTTATGGGAGGGATTCGGATTTTAGAAAAAAACAAAAATTAGACACACATTAATTGCTTATGTCTTATATAAATGTTATTATGCCTTTAGTTGAGTTTGTGCCATATATTAACGATATGGTCGTGAAATATGATTGTGTTGTATATTTAAGGAAAAAGAACACAAAAGATGTTTTATATACATCAAAGCTTAATATGGAAAATTATAGAAATGTTATTGGTGATGGCATAGAGGACAAGTTGTTTTTCTTTGTCTCTTTAAAAGATTACAACGAAGCAGGTATTTCTTTTTATGATGATGAAGTATGCAAGGGAACTATTGAAGGAATAGGAGGAAGGGCAAATGAAAACGAAGTTGAGTTGATTTCATTGCGGTTGATTTCTAAAGAACCTGAAAGAGAGATTAAAAGATTATTTAATGCCATAAGGAATAAACTAAAGAAAGATCCAACAATAGGCGTTGGTGTTCAAAGTGGCTCATCGAGGTATCCTAAATTCTTTTATCAGAAGTCGCTGACAGACAATAAGGTCTTTAAGTTTGACCTCAATAATGACAAATTGCCTGTTATCAAGCCATTGTAGGAGATGTTAAAGCCAAATCGGTCATTAGAGATTTTGGAGAGAAAAGCGTTATGAATTGCTATCAGTTATTGGAGAAAATATATTACTTCACGCATTACAATTACCATACATCTTGAATTTCCTGACAAAATGAAAGCGAAATTTTCTAATGACCGCATTTGGGTTAAAGTGTTGCTACAGATTGAAATTCCTCGGCTAAGCGAGGATGTTGATATAGTTTCTATACGGAAAATATTAAATGAGTATGTAACATCTCTTATTCCTCGAATCAATATCCAAGATTTAAAGGATTGGAGTCTTTTGATATGGGTAGCTTTCCGGTCTACAAATGGAATCGGCGTTTTTAAACGAGCAAGACGTTACCCTTCAGATAAAGAATTTGAATTTTCGATTTCTGTTACTATCCCAGATGATAATCAGGCTTCGTATGGTCTTTCCAAAGTAAAAGAAGCATTCTACACACCACTGAGTGATAAAAGTTTTTATAGCTTAGAATTTAACTTTGAAGACTACAACAGTTTATACGAATACATTCTTGACAGTTCTAAACATGCAATAGATTTGGCCTTTATAAAAGGTATTACATGTAATGGCAAAAAGATTAAGTTTCAAAAATAAGGGTGATACTCTAATGTATTATTAAGGTATGTGAGTTTAATCTTTCAAGAGAAAAAGAATCATTAACAGCTGAAGCAACAGTAAAAGATTTGATTTAGCAACAAGGACAGGTATAAACTCCGAATCAAGAATGTATGCAAGAAGTCTTGGTAATGCAGATGATGATGGTCACATGATAGGAAAACAGCTTGGAGGTTCAGGTGGGAAGAAGCTGCCAACGGCGAGAGCTTCTCCATCGTGTCTGACTACCTCGGCACTCCCCTGCAGGCATTTGACAATAACGGCAACAAGGTATGGGAGCAGGAGCTTGACATCTTCGGCAGGAAGAAGACGGGCAATAATAAATCCTCCTTCATTCCGTTTAAGTATCAGGGTCAGTATGAGGACGTTGAGACGGGGCTGTATTATAACAGATTTCGTTACTACGAGCCGAATACAGGAACCTACATTAGCCAGGATCCGATAGGATTGGTGGGCGGAAACCCGACACTATATGCGTATGTGATAGATACTAATGTCTGGATAGACGAATTTGGATTATATTCTGATTTATTAGGAACTGGTATGGGGCATCATCTAATTCCACGATCTGTTGCAAAGAAGTTGGGCTTACCAATTTTTCTCAAACAAACTCTATTGCGTGGTATCCTAATACTGCTGCGGGAACCTCAACATTACATCAAAAATTGCATGCAAAACTTATCGAAGAAGGAGTTCCATTCCATGGTTCTAAATTCTCAGGAACAGTAGAAGACTTCTTTGTAAAGGCAGAAAATGCTTATAAGGATTTTACAGAGAAAGGATTTATTAAAAAGCCAGGTACTGATGAGATTCTATATAAGGATGTGACGCCTTTAGAGAGTTTGCAGAAGCTAAAAGAGTTATACTATAAATAATGATATATTTTAATGTAAATAATTAATGGAAAAAAGAATACTATCAGTCGAAAGTTATGGCATTTATGTCGTTTGTATAGCCTCTTTAAAGAGGTTTCTTGAAAAAAACAAATAAAGAGTAAAAATCTCTTGGCGGTTTTTCAGAACAATTACGAATTATATATTGAATCCTTGAAGGAGGGGGTATGGATTCCTATTGTCCCCATTAATTCTATAGATTATGAGATTCTGATAGGTTGTGATGAAATTATAAAAGACCATTGGAATGAAGTTTTTACCTATGATGGATTTAATCTAAATGTTGAAGACGGCAACATTTGGATAGGTTCTTTGGGGAGTTTTGTTAATTTTAAAATAAGTCAGTTTAAGAATCCTACATTAGATAGTTTATCCTATCAGACGTTAGATGGGCAAACATTGTATAAAGGTTTCAGAATAAGACTCGAAAAAGGCAAATATCGTGTGGCTATATCTGGTTATAAAAAAAGAGTAATGATCGACAGCACTATTTATGGTTACGGATTTAACTTTGAACTTACAGATGAGTTTACAAGTTATAAAGATTCGCGTGAAGATGAACAATACACTTTTAATATGATACTTTGATACTATATATAAAATCGGTATAATGGACAAGAAAAAGTGCTCAGTTAGTGTCCAAGTAAGGCTTAGTTGGACTTTAGCTGAGCTACTTTTGCCATTTAAGTAGGCTTAGTGAGAATAGAGGTTAGCATCAGGGCGGATTTATGTTGTGATAATGTTTATTCATATTTGAAACTTCGTGCATCTCAACCAGTTGCGTGGAGCGCACTTATGCAGTATGACAATGTCGGTCGCCCTGCGCATCAACGTGTCCGTCATAATGGGCGAACACTGCTTGATAAGTCATACCTTTGGGGTGATAATCTTCGTCTTCTGCAGACGCTTGACACAATAAACCGCAGAAGTGTCCGTTACGATTATGATACCTTCGGTTCTCTGTCAGGGGCTGTATATGGTGACGGTAGTTGTCAGTGGCGTAACCCAGATGCAATGGGTAACGTGTATGATAGTCCCGACCGTACGGACAGGAGTTATGGTCGTGGTGGACAGCTACGTGAGGACAAGAAGTGGCGGTATTATTATGACAGCCATGGCAACCTTGTGCTCAAGACCATGCGTAGGTCGGAACCATCCCTTGAAACTGGAATGCGGGATGAGTTCCTTGCTTGGCAGAGCGGCGACTATGCCTATACACATGGCAGGGCAATGGTATGCTTAGGAGTGTAACACGGCCTGACGGCAAAACTGTAACGTTCAAGTATGACGCTTTAGGCAGACGCATTGAGAAAGTCTTTGACGGACGAGTTTACCGCTACCTCTGGGATGGTGATGTTATCCTGCACGAGTGGGACTATGCCGAGGCTGACCGTCCGAACACGATTGTTACCGAGACTGGTGAGGTCACACTTGACAGATCAGAACCAGTTGAGAATCTCATCATGTGGGTTTACGACAGTGACAGCTATGTCCCAACTGCCAAGATAGTTGGTGAAAGGCATTACAGCATCATCAGCGACTACATCGGTCGTCCTGTCCAGGCATACGATGATAATGGTAATATTGTCTGGCAGGCAGACTATGACATCTACGGTAATCTCCGTAACCTCCACGGCAGCAGGCAGTTCATTCCTTTCCGCCAGTTAGGACAGTATGAGGACGATGAGACGCGCCTCTACTACAACAGGTTCAGATATTATGACCCGAGGATTGGTAACTACATAAGTCAAGACCCGATAGGATTGATGGGAAATAACCCAACGCTGTATGGGTATGTGGGGGATTTAAATAATTGGGCTGATGTATTTGGACTTAGATGTAAAAAGGTAAAAAAAATAGGTCCAAGTATACCCGAGTTTCACCGAAAAAACTTCACAGATGGAATTGTAAATATGCGACAAGTTAGTGGTGATGAAATATTCTACAAATATCATGGTAAATCAAACAGATTAGGAAGAGAGTATAATTATGTAACAAACAAGAAATATTTATCAGAGCAAGCGTTGAGGGAAGATTTAGCTCTTTTAAAAGAATGGGGTGTTGAGATAGAATATGTCACAACATTTAAACCTCAGGCTGGAACATGGATCGGAGAAGGGACAGCTGCTAAGCAGATTAGTCAAGACGGAACTGAAATTCTTGAAGGAACAGGTTATCAAGGTATTATAAATATCAAAGAGTTACCAAATTCAACTATCATTAAGACTGAAAAAGTAAAATTTAGTTTATGAAAACAATAATAGAATCTTTGTTAGAGCTATCAGGCATTTCTGACAATAATAATAGAATTGAACTATATAAAGGAATGGCTCAGAAGCTAAGAGAAGTGACAGAAAAAAATCAATTCCATTTGATGGAATGTTTTTATTCTAATCTCTGTGGGCTGATGGCGCATTCGGATATGGGAAAAACTGAATATAATAAAGTAAATCAACTTTTAGAATGTTTTCATAAAATTCTATTTAAATAATACAGAAAAGTTAAAAGTCACCATGTTTGGAATATATCAGTTTGTATAAAGAGTGAGGCGAACGGAGTTGTGATTGATAGAGTAGAATATGGCAGTCATGAAGTAGGAGGTGCGACTTCCATACGGCAAGACTGTTCGCTTCGAATATGATGCCCTTGGGCGTCGCACGGCAAAGCTCTTCAATGGTCACGTCTTCCGTTACCTTTGGGACGGCAACGTGATGGTGCAGGAGTGGCAGTATGAGGAGAAGGACCGCCCGCAGCATAGCATTGACGAGTTCGGTCGCATCCGTATGCAGGGCGAAGAGCCAGTAGAGAACCTTGTCACATGGGTGTATGAGGAAGGCTCATACGTTCCTGTGGCAAAGATACAGAACGGTGAACGCTACACGATTATCAGCGACTATATGGGTCGCCCTGTGGAAGCGTACAACAGTTATGGCAACGTTGTTTGGCAGGCTGACTATGATGTTTATGGTGACCTTCGAAACATAAAAGGTATCCGTGACTTCATCCCTTTCCGTCAGTTAGGACAGTATGAGGACGATGAGACTCGCCTCTATTACAATCGCTTCCGCTATTACGACCCGAGGATTGGTAACTACATCAGTCAAGACCCGATTAGGTTGAGGGGAAATAACTCTACGCTGTATGGGTGTAAGAGCTTAATATTATACATTGTATGAGTACTTATATTTTAACAATGGGGACTGAACCCTATCGTCTTTAATAGGAAAGTTGATATTTGTTTGATGTTTTAAAAAAAAGTGTGTACCCATTGTTATATCGCACGAACAAAGGACTTTTGTAAAATCCTTATTTACAACAATATACAAACAATAGCACAGACCCCAACGGAATCACTGAATGTTATAAGAGGAATGTTCGTAAGGATATTCCTCTTTTTCTTTTGAATATCAGAATGCTATAGCGATAAAAAATATATTTTTAATTATAGAAAAGAGTCTCATTAATCATGTAATTTCTTATTGACAATTACTTCTATTTATCGATATTTAATTATCTTTGCATTCATTGAGATGCTTAATATAGTGATTTAACGATTTATGAAAATTCCAAGTCATATAATGAGTTCTAAGAACAAAATAAGTAATAAAGAAATAAATTAAAGAACGATGGTTTATCATAAAGTTACTTGGTATGATTTTAGAATATGTTACAAATACTTTTAATGGATTTTGAATAAGGTAAGCGTTATGAACTGGTATCAAATAAAGAAATATTTATATTATACTCATGATGATTTTATTAGAGATATAATTGCTCTACATCTTAAAAAAGGGACATTGACAGATATTTATAACTATATCTGTAAAACGTCTTTGTTTTCTATAGAAGATAGATTTCATGGTTTTGCAGAGAGTATAGAGGACAATATTTGTAATGAAATAATAACCCTTTTCTTAGATAAACGACCTATTATTAGGTGGTACTTAAATAGTACAGAACAGTTAGAAATGGATATTGATGTAAGATTTGTAGATAGTCTGGATATTCACAATAAGATATGTGATTTCTTTACAGGTTTATCTTGCCTAATAGATGATAATATATTTTTATTAGATGATATTATTAAGGAAAAACCTTTGGTATTAATGATTTTCAACCCTCAAACATCACCTCAAATAATAGAAGATACTTTAAGTTTACAACAAGCTACTTAAACAGAACATTACGTTCCTTCAAAAAGCAAGTTTGTTATAAAGTTGAATATAAGGAGAGGCTTCCTTGACATCAAACTAATATCCTTTAAGAATTCTATATTACTCCGCACATATCGTGTTGCTGCTCCGCACGTATTGTGCTGTTGGTAAGCACTCATCGTGTTGCTGGCATTACAGCTTACAATTCATTACCAGAGTGAGCTCGGTTTATTGATAAAAATAACTATTGCTGTCACTTCTATCACTCTATATTCTCATCTAACTCGTTAGTTTACAGAAGGATTACAAGAAGTGTTAAAAGTAACAGCAAATCAAAACAAAACTATTCTTGTAAGATAAGGAATAGTTTTGCTGTTAGCTATATCGAAAGAATGGGAGGTCTTAATTTCTATCAAACATTAATTAATAGTACTATCTATTTCTTTCTTCTTTCAATATTAATTGCATACGAGAAACCTCATCAGGGTGCTCATCAGCAACATTTTTGGATTCGAAAGGACTGACTGTCATATCATAAAGTTGGGGAAAAGGAAGATTTCCTGTTTCAATCTTTGGTCCCCATTGAATCATTTTTGGTCCGTTACTTGGTTCAATGTACCGATATTGAGCGGTAAGCACTGAAAGGACATGTGTGTTAGATTGTCCAATTACATAGTTGCGCCCCTTCAGGTCTTTACCAAGAAGGGTAGGGAGGTAGTCACGACTGTCAGGTGCACTACCTTTTGGAAATCTTGCTTGAACGAGTGAACCCAAAGAAGATAAAAGGTCAATCTGACTCACAAGTGCTTTAGACACCATTCCTCCCTTAATCTTACGAGGCCAAGATATAACTAATGGAACAGCTGTTCCACCTTCAAAAGCACTATATTTATTGCCACGGAAAGGACCAGCAGGGCTATGACCATTGAGGAGTTCTTCTGCACCATCCTGATATCCATCATCTACGACAGGTCCGTTATCGCTTGTAAGAATAACAAGTGTATTGTCATCTATCTTCAGTTCATGTAGTTTCTTCATTAACTGTCCGACAGTCCAGTCAAACTGGACGATAGCATCACCTCTCACTCCCATTGGATTCTTACCACGGAAACGCTTGTGAGGGAAGCGAGGAACATGAACATCATTTGTTGCGAAATACATAAAGAAAGGTTCTTTCTTATGGTTTTCAATAAATTTCACTGCGTGTACAAGTATTGAGTCAGCAAGGTTTTCATCCTTCCAAAGAGCCTTTCCACCACCTTTCATATAGCCAATTCTACCGATCCCATTAACAATAGACATGTCATGTCCATGACTCGAACGCATATTATAAAGGAGTTCTGGATTCTTACGTCCTGTAGGTTCACCCTCAAAATTTCGTACATAGGAGACTTCTATTGGGTGAGCTGGGTCATAGTTTGCAACCGAACCATTCTCTATAAAGACACATGGTACACGATCTGCAGTAGCAGCCATGATATAATGATAATCAAAACCAAGATCGCCTAACGACTCTGGCAAAGGTGCATTCCAGTCTTGTTCGCCCCCCTTGTAACCCAGTCCAAGATGCCACTTTCCTATAGCACAGGTAGCATATCCACGACTCTTAAACATATCAGCCATCGTAAATTGACTCGGTTTTATAATCATACCAGCATTACCAGCAGCTACATCTGTACCTTCTCGACGCCAAGCATATTCACCAGTAAGAAGCGAATAGCGAGAGGGAGTACTTGTTGCAGCGACTGCATGTCCATTCGTAAAACGTATGCCTGACTGTGCGAGCTTATTAATATTAGGTGTTTGAACATTCTTGGCACCATAACACTCTAAATCACCATAGCCAAGATCATCAGCCAATATAATAATTACATTTGGCTTATCTGTAGTTGTTCCATGTGTTTGAGCTAAAGCTTTCTGACCTGTTCCGATTGCAGAAGACACTAAGGCTATTGTCAAGAGTTTTTGTTCCATTTTTTTTTTAGTTTCCAATTAGGTAAATATTTGGACTTTATAGATGTAATTTATGAGAGAATAGTATTCAAAATATACATCTTCTTTCCAAATTTAAATGACCACAAAGAAAACAAAAATATTTGAATTAATCAAACTTTTCAACGTATTAATTACCTCAACATCGTAGTTGAAATAGGGCTTGTCGATGTTAACAGAGCGCATAGATAAAATACGTTTATTAACGCATACATGCGGTTTGTCGATAAATACAATGTATTTGCACATAATTAATAAAAGTAAAATTAACAATTTTGTTGATAAAAATATTGATAAAAAACTTGTAATGACGAAAAAAAGGATTATCTTTGCTGCAAAAAGAAAGGAAAGGAGGATTTATTATTTTTGAAAGGAATTTTATTATTTACTGTCTACGACCAGCCTTTATTGGACAAGGTTCAATAAAGAAGAGAATGTTCAAGATAACAATAATATCTAATTTTTTAGGCTTATGACGGAGATTTCACTTATAGCATTTGATGCTGATGATACACTGTGGGGTAGTCAGACCTACTTTAATACAGTGGAAAAAGTGTACTGTGAGATTCTTGCCCCGTATGCTTCTGCAGATGAGGTGTCCCATACTCTCCGCGCCACTGAAAAGGCTAACATACCACTTCTTGGTTATGGAAGTAAGGCTTTCATGCTATCACTAATAGAGAATGCGGTCAAAATCAGTCACGGAAAGGTAAAGGGCTATGATATCGGACAGATTGTTGAGGTAAGCAAAGAATTGTTGCGATTACCAGGTCATCCTTTCGATGGTGTTAAAACAACATTGGCAAAACTGCATGACTCTGGTAGATATCGAATGATTGTATTTACAAAAGGAGAACTGCTTGATCAGGAAAATAAGTTTCAACGCTCGGGACTACGTCCCTATTTTGATGATATTGTTATTGTATCGGATAAAACACCAGATGCTTATACACGACTTTGCAAACAGTTTGGTGTAAAAGCAGAGCAATTATTAGCGGTCGGAGATTCATATTCAGAAGATGTAGCTCCAGTATTAAAAATAGGAGGATGGGCGATTCATATTCCAAATTATATGGATAATGAGGACAGATCATATCTTAATAAAATTCATCCACATTTGATAAGATTATCAAGATTCGCAGAACTGACTAATTTCTTGAGTCCTAACTCCAGGTTAATTGATGAGTGTAAGCTTTCATAACGTAGACTTCTGGCTAAAAAGAAGTCTATTTGAAAGTTACTAATTAGTAGCATATAGAAGGAATAAAGTCCTGTCATAATCAGTTAATAGATTATGGCAGGACTTTTCTTTATATAATAGATGATAAGCAGTTTGACAGCTTATCACCTTATATTTTTGGCATATTAATAGTGCTTTTAATCGTACACAAAGGTGAAAACCTTTTCTGCAGTTAACGTATTACCCACAAAACATGCTTTGTTAGCTATATACTCAAACTTCTTACGCTGTTTTTCATCAAATGAAGCCTTAAGATGAAAAGTTATCGGAATACGAGTAACTGTAAACTTTTCCATATCTTCTTCGCACTCACCAACTTCAGCATAACAGCCAGAGAAGTCTACACCTCCACGCTCAGCTTGCAACCCCATAAGTGTTAGAACACAAGCAGATAATGCGTTACCTAACAGTTGAACAGGGTTTTGATTTTCTCCAAGGCCACCAACTGCTTTTCCAGCATCTGTTGTTACGAGAACTCCCGATCTTACGTGTTCTGCCTCAACGCGTCCCTTTCCTTGATAAATTGCTTTAGTTACTACCATAATAGATATTCTTTAATTGTGAATCAAAATAATACTTTATAACTGAATTGATATGACAAATATAATATATTATGTTGAGAATAGCAACTAAAAGGACCATTATTTATTGTCGGACTTAAAAGCATATAGAAATCATAAACACTCAATGCAACACAGAAGGGTTACAAATCGTGAAGTATGCTGATGGTAGTGTAAAGAAAATGGTTGTTAAATAATAACACGACTTTTTTTTATTAAGGAGTAAGAATAAGGGCTCAAATCATTCATTATGATTTAAGTAGGGTTTGTTTTAGTGTGAGTAGATTTAATCATTAACTTGATTCAAGAACAAACAAATATAGAAAGAGTCATATTTAACCCAAATCGGTCATTAGAACACAATATGTATAATTCTTCTTACTATGGTGTTGGTTCCTAACATCTTTCATTTTCTTATCGGCATCTTGTGTGTCTTTGTAGCTTGACGTAGCCCACTATGCCTGCGTCACAAAGCCAAACAATCAGCTCGATAATAAAACAAAATATGTTTAGCCTCTAATGACCGATTTGGGTTAAAGTACTCCTATAAAAGCATGAATCCCGGCTCCAAAAGGAGACCGGGATTATGTTGTTTGTTTGGAATAGTTGTTTGTTTGTTTCGCTTTAAGCTTCTGGCTTTACAGTCTTAGCAGCGTAAACTTCCTCTGAAAGGACAGAAACAGTACTCTTATTGTACTTGCCCTTGTGGAAGTAAACAACACCGTCTGCAAGTGCATACAATGTGTCGTCCTTACCCTGTGCAACGTTTTCGCCTGGGAAGTGCTTATTACCGCGCTGGCGAACGATAATGTTACCTGCGATAATCTTCTGGCCACCCCAGATCTTAACACCTAAACGCTTTGAAGCTGATTCGCGACCGTTCTTAGAACTACCTACACCTTTTTTATGTGCCATTCTTAAGTCCTCCTTGTTAAGCGTTAATTGATTTAATTTCTACCTGAGTGAAGTGTGAACGATGACCGTTCTTCTTTCTGTAGTCCTTACGACGTTTCATCTTGAAGACAACTACCTTGTCGCCTTTTACGAGAGGAGCTACTACCTCAGCTACTACCTTTGCGCCCTCAACAGTTGGTGCGCCTACTGTGACTGTTCCGTTGTTATCAACCAACAGAACCTTGTCAAACTCAACAGCCTTGCCTTCTTCCGCATCTTTGATGTGGTTTACGAAGAGCTTCTTGCCCTCCTCAGCCTTGAACTGCTGACCGTTAATTTCTACAATTGCGTACATTTTTTTATTGTAAACGGGTTTGTACCGCTGGGCGGCTGAGCATCTATCCAGCACTTATTCTGAGCCCAAAACGGCATAATCGGTTGCAAAGTTACTAAAAATTAATGTTATGTAACATAATAATAGATGATAATTCTTGCCTAATTAACAATAATTAGAGCATTTATAGCACATAAAGTTACTTTGAAGTAGAATCAGTCAATAAAATTAGATCTATTATGTATAAAAACTAAACTTGATGATTTCTTGTCAATATACCCAAGTATACGCACATAAAAGAAGCTACTTTCAAGTTTAATTGAAAGTTTTGTAGAATATGATAATGCCAAAAGCTTATAACATTACTACGCATACCAAGCTCGTTTCAAGGAAACTCCATAGATGTTACAAGCCTTAGTAATTGTTATTTATATCTCATATCAAAGGAGCTATCGTCTAAATTATCAAGTTGACGTTCATCCTCTTGATAAACATTATCAAGATTAAACTCTTGTTCGTTGTGCATCTTTGGTTTACGTTTCATAGTTATATACCTCCATAGAGTAGCTCTGCCGTAAAGCATACCTCTGATTATAATTGATTTAGGATACGGCAAGCCCTTGTTATCTTGTTTACAAATATATAAAATATAATTGATAGTTTCGTCAACAAAAATGATTTTCTTTATTGTTTTTTTTATTGTAAAGAAGGTTGAGCGTAGGGCAGAAAGGATATGACTCGTTCATTATTAGTAAAAAGTTAAACGTAATAAAAGTAAATGGCAAGCATTATATTTGCACATTAAATTGGAATATAATAACTTTGTATCTACTGAATCACAATTTATGATGTTATGGATAAGAATAAGCAACGAAACGATGAAGATATGAAATGGAGTATACTTGCATCCGAGCAACTTATTAATCGACCTTGGATGAAGGCTCGTCGTGATACCGTTCAATTACCAAATGGAAAGATCTATGATGAGTATTATGTACTTTCATATCCAAAGTGGATTAATGTAATTGCTGAGACAGAAGATGGGAAACTTATCTTAGAACGTCAATATAGACACGGACTTGGCGTCGTGTCAACAGAGATTTGTGCAGGAGTGGTAGAACAAGGAGAGGCTCCGCTACATGCAGCACAACGAGAATTAGAAGAAGAAACTGGGTACACTGGTGGTAATTGGGAAGAGATTATGACCATAGCTCCTAACCCAGGAGTTATGGATAACCTATGTCATTGCTTCTATGCTCGTGGCGTGAAGAAGACGAGCAATCAGCATCTTGATGAGACAGAAGATATAGATGTTTTTCTTTGTCCTAAGGAGGAAGTAAAGCAAATGTTATTACGTGGTGAGTTTATTCAAGCATTAATGGTAGCTCCATTATGGAAATACTTTAGCATCAAAGATTGATTTAGTTTCAAAAAATCTAATAGATAAGAACATGATTACAAAAGATAGCATTGAGGCAGCCTATTGCTTTTTCCATCAGAAGTATCAAGTTTACGCATTCTCAAACAGCGAACGACAGAAAGATGACATCGAATATGCCATTAGTTCATATGTAGATGGGATGAGTCCAGAACTATACAAACTGTTAGCTAATGGTCGAGAGGAGTTTCTTTTGACACATAATAGATTTGCTGAAGATATGCAAGAGGCTATTAAAACACTATCCAATTTGTCTCTTTAGTCTTCTAATCAGCCAAATGTAAGCTGGAATAAGGAATATATCTGCCATTATCCATGCTACTGGGTCAGCATAACAAACACCTATCCATGCCAAAGCAGGTACTAACCAAATACTCACACCACAGCGTGCTATCATTTCCATAACTCCACTCATCATACTCAAGTTACTATATCCAAGACCTTGAATACTGTATCGAAGTATGACGAGGACTCCCAATGAAGGATAGAACCAGTTTGAAATACGCATCAATTGTGCTGCATTTGCAATTACTTCCTGCTCTTTTCCATTAACAAAAATCATCATCATTTCGTCTGCAAAAGGATAGATAATCATAACTGTAAGAACGAAATAAGCCATCATTATCCACATTGCATCATTCACACCAGTTTTTATTCGCTGAAGTCTCTTTGCACCAAGGTTTTGTCCACAGTATGTTGCCATGGCTACACCTATATTTTCAAGTACACAGGTAAATAGGTATTTAATGCGAATAGCTGCAGTAAATGAAGCGACATAAACTGTTCCTAAAGCATTATTTGCACTTTGCAGCATAATAATACCAATAGAGGTAATTGAGAATTGTAGCCCCATAGGTATACCATTGTTCAGCAAAATACTTATTCTTTTGTTATCAAACTGACGTTCATCACCGATAGGTACGAGGATTGTCATGTGTCGTTTGATAAACCACCAACATAATGATGACGCAAAAACCTGGCTGAGAAAAGTTGCTATACCAGCTCCTTCAACTCCCATTCCAAGTAACAGAATAAAAACAATATCAAGAAAAATGTTTAAGAAAGAGGATGCAAGAAGAAAGTAAAAAGGCTGCTTGGAATTACCTAATGCTCGTATCTGACCAGATAAGAGATTATAGGCAATAGTAAAAGGAATAGTGCAAAACTGCAGAAAAAGAAAGACATAAGCGTCATGAAAAATATCTTCTGGCGTGTTAACCATTTGTAGAATCTTATCACATAGAAAACAGGAAAGTAACGTAATGACGATGGCTAATACCAAAGCAATACGCATAGCATTGCTAACATAACAACGCATCTTATGGTAGTCCTTTGCTCCAAACGCTTGAGCTACAGGTATAGCAAAACCAGCGCATGAACCATTACAAAAGCCCATGATAAGAAACATGATACTACTTGACGCACCTACAGCAGCCAAAGCCTCTACACCTATCCATCTTCCTACTATTGCGGCATCAATATTTAGATACATTTGCTGCAATATATAACCAAGAATGAGAGGTATTGCAAATTTCAAGATAGCACGTGAAGGAGCGCCTTCTGTCATGCTTTCTATATGTTGTGTTGTTTCTTCTGATGCCACTATCCTCTTATAACCCTCTCAATTATAAAGCTGAAAAGTTCCTAATAACTGTGTTTGTTATTGTTTCTTTGTGACAAACTCAACCTTAATATTTTTATAGCCCATAGAACGGAGGAACTGAGTAAACTGCTGCTTAGCATTTTTCTCAGCTATCCTAATATTCTCAGCTGTCATACAACGAGCTAACATCTTTTTATAGGCGCGATTATAGAGTTGTTCACGATCAGCCGAAGTCCAGTCTCCTTTCTCAAAAAATGAGCGTGATTTAGCCTCGTCGATAAAGTTAGTGTCAAGTAATCCAATAGGTGGCAACTTTGCAACGATAACACTGTCATTCTCAACACGAAGCCAATGAGGTTCTGTCTGATGCAAGTCAACACCTAAACGAACCGTACCATAATAGATACGCACAAGTTCTGAGTCAGAGAAGAAGCCACGACTCACCGTATCTATGAGTTCTTCATCATTGATTGCAAGAAATTCCCATTGACCTATATCTTGTATTTGTTGTATCTGTGTTGGTGTTATATCAATACGCAGATCAGCAGATATACTTATCTTATTGGATGAATTAAACCAATAAAATAGACCGACACAAATACTAATGATGATTAAAAAGGTCAGCAGACAGCCTTTATTAAATGATAAGAAACGACTAAGAAGTCCTTTCTTATTCGGCTTAATATCATTCTTCTTTTGCTCTGTCATTATATTTTCAGGTGTTCTTGTATCCATTTTCAATCCTTTTTATTTACTTCAATCACCTGTCCTAAATCCTTCAGAGTAAACTTTTTGCGGAATGAGACAGTTATGTCAGATTCTTTATAACCCATAGCAGTAAAGATCGGAACAAGTTGTCGTGCAGCACTTTCTTGTGCCTGTTCGATGATACCCATCTGTGGTATAGAAGCTATAATCTGTTTTCTTCCTTGTGCCTCATAACTTGTAAGTTCTGCATCCGTAAAGTTATGACGTGTCAGTGCCACATATTCCTTCACCTCCTTATGATTAATCTTTGTTGAAGTAAGAACAATCTTTGGATCGGGTAGGGTAATGAGAAGTTCCTTTCCTTGGCGTTGAATATTCTTATCACTAAAACCAGATAAGTCTATGTAGGCTTTCAATGTAGCGTCCATTGGAATTGCAATTCGACGATCACCTAATGGTAAAGTCACACTGAAGTCTTGCTTCATGAACGAGCCAGACAATTTCATCTTATCATCATGAGTGATAATCTTATGAATACGGTATTCTGTCGTGTAAAGTCGTGAACATTGCTGTACCTGTGTTACCAACATTGGAATCGTATCAATAACCTTTGCAACTGGCTCTTCTGTACTTTTTTTATCAGTACAAGCCACTGTCAGCAATGAAAAAATCGACAGTAGGAGGGCGAAATGTTTCATTCTAAATCTTTATAATTATCTGCGCAAAGATACAAAAAACACATGATAAAACACTTTCTTGACTAAAAAAAGAAACAAAAAGGTAGAGTAGGGGGGATAAAATATCGAACTTAATAGAATTATTTAAGCTTATCCGTTTAAACCAAACCACTAAGATTGCAATATGAATTGCAATGAATATATTGCCAAGGCTGTCAAACGACCTGCTTAATTTTCATGTCTCTGACATAGAAAACATTTTTATATTAATTACTATGAAAATGTTAATAGCAATATGAAAAATCATGACATAATTTCGAATAACATATCAATAAACAAAGGTAAAAACACGTATGAAGAGAGGATTTGTAACCAACAGGAAATCAAGTTGTTATAAACTCGTACAAGAAAAGGTGCTTAATTGGACTTCAAAAGGGCGTTAATAAGACCTCAAAAGGGCACCTATTGCAAGTCTATTAGGCGTCTTTAAGAAGCCTAAAGAGCATGTTTTAGATTCGAGTTGTGTGAAAATTATTTACAAATAACAATTAATAGGAGGGTAACCTGCAAAATACGAGAGTCATGGTAATGGATAGACAGGGTAATTCTATTTCATTAAATAAATATTTGATAACGCCCTATCCTCATAATAACCGCTTAAAAGGAAAATTAGAAATATAAACTATAGGAATAGGTTTTAGATAATAAAAAATCATATTCGACAATTTATAAGATGCATTTCTGCATAATTGACGTTTTTTTTCGTACATTTGCAGCAGAATAGTAAATAAGAAGTATTTGGGACAACCATATATGGAATCATTAAGAGAGATATTTAGAATCGGTAAGGGTCCATCAAGTAGTCATACGATGGGACCACAGCGTGCAGCAATAATCTTTGCAGCACGTCATCCAGAAGCATCAAGATTTGAAGTTACATTGTATGGAAGCTTGGCTGCCACAGGTAAAGGGCACATGACAGATAAGGCCATTATTGACGTACTAAAGCAAATAGCACCAGTAGAAATAGTATGGGAACCTTCGGTTTTCCTTCCTTATCATCCTAATGGTATGTTGTTTCGTGCTTATAATAACAGTCAAGATCTCTTAGACGAATGGACTGTATATAGTGTTGGAGGTGGTGCTTTGTCAGAAGGAAAGGCCACAGACGACTACTTTCATAAGGAGTCTGTCTATGATTTGCATACACTTAAAGATATCCAAACATGGTGTGAACATCATGGACGTGGTTATTGGGAGTATGTAAAATATTGTGAAGGGGATGATTTATGGGACTATCTGCGTGAAGTCTGGAAAACAATGCAGGCTGCTGTTGAGCGTGGTCTTGACAGTGAAGGAGCCTTACCAGGTCCATTGAACCTTGCTCGTAAAGCACCTAATTATTATATAAAGGCACGTGGATATAAGCCTTCTTTGCAGAGTCGAGGAATGGTTTATTCATACGCTTTGGCAGTTAGTGAGGAGAATGCCTCTGGTGGTACGATTGTGACCGCACCTACTTGTGGTGCCTGTGGCGTAGTTCCTGCAGTTCTGTATCACCTATCAAAGGGACATGATTTTTCAGAAACTAAGATATTGCATGCACTTGCAACAGCAGGTCTTTTTGGTAATATAGTAAAATATAATGCTTCCATTTCAGGTGCAGAAGTAGGTTGTCAGGGTGAAGTTGGAGTAGCTTGTGCAATGGCATCAGCAGCTTCTTGTCAGTTGTTTGGTGGTAGTCCATCTCAGATCGAGTATGCTGCAGAAATGGGGTTAGAGCACCATTTAGGCATGACATGTGATCCCGTGTGTGGTTTAGTACAGATTCCTTGTATTGAACGTAATGCTTTTGCAGCTTGTCGTGCATTAGATGCTCAGCTTTATGCATCCTTCAGTGATGGTAGCCATCGCGTTTCATTTGATCGTGTTGTAGAGGTTATGAAGCAGACTGGACATGATATTCCGTCTCTTTATAAGGAAACAAGTGCTGGAGGTTTGGCAAAGGATTATCAGATGTAAAGCTTATTTATCAGTAGTACATCTGTCTGATACCTATTAAAGAAGATATATGGATGTTCTTAATGCTCAGTAAACGTTTCACCAGATATTGGTAAAAGCATTTACTGAGCATTGTTTTTTGTAATAAGAAAGTTAATCAAGGGTTCTTTCATCTTATTCATATTAGAATCTTTTAAACCTATGGACATATTGAAATAAGATAAAGACGATGCCATTTTATTAGACTTATTCATTTGCAAATAATCTAATTTTAGATTCTATTAAACAATAATCAATATTCCTTTATAGGGTCATTTCTGTTGGTAATAATGATGAAACCAATAATTTAACAAGCTATTTATTATTTTTCTTGCTTAATCATTCAGAATGAGCAATTAATTTTGTATATTCGCATTCGGCTTGTTTATTTTATAGCTAACATAAATATCGATGCAGATTGAATGACGAAGAACAATAGAAATATTTATGGTCAGAATTCTGTGAGTAGACTTTTCAAATATCTAAAGATATCAGATTTATGAAAGAATTAATATGCCCTAACTGCCATAAGGCATTTACTGTTGATGAAGCAGACTATGCTTCCATCGTTAATCAAGTAAAGAATACAGAGTTTAACGAGGAAGTTAACCGTCGTATAGCTGAGCTTCATGAGCAGCACAAGGCAGAACAAGCCTTAGCAACTGCAAAGACAGAACAAAGCTTTCAGCACCAACTCTCTAAGAAAGAACTTGAACTTGGTGCCAAAGATGCTGAGATTGAACGTCTGAAAAGTGAGAAAGAAAGCGAACTTACGAGGCTAAAAAGTTCATTCTCAGCTGAGATAGAGGTGCTTAAAACACAGTTAGAAAACATTGCAACTCAGAAGAAAAATGAGATGATGATTGCTTTGGCAGAGAAGGAACAGCAAATATCTAAGCTTAACTCTGTCATAGAACAGAATGATAATAAGTTGCAACTTGTGCTCATGGAGGAACGTAGTAAAGCTCAAAAGGAGGTTCAAGCAAAGGACACAGAAATCTCTCAGCTTCGTTCTGCAGTAGAATTAGAGAAGCGTGAAGCACAACTTCATGAGGCATCACTCATCAAACATCATGAGAATGAACTTCGAATGAAGCAGGATTTAGTCGACTACTATAAAGATTTGAAAACCAAGATGTCTACCAAGATGGTTGGTGAAACGCTTGAACAGCATTGTAGTATTGAGTTTGACCAGTATATTCGACCAATGATGCCTACTGCATACTTTGAGAAAGACAATGATGCAAGCGATGGTACAAAGGGAGACTTCATCTTTCGTGCAGAAGAAGATGGTACGGAGTATATCTCTATCATGTTTGAAATGAAGAATGAAATGGATACTACTGCCACTAAACATAAAAACGATGACTTCTTAAAAAAGCTTGATGATGACCGTAAAAAGAAAGGTTGTGAGTTTGCTGTTTTAGTCAGTCTTCTTGAAGCTGATAATGAACTTTATAATACTGGTATTGTAAACAAGAGTCATCTGTACCCAAAGATGTATGTTATTCGACCACAGTTCTTCGTTCCATTTATCAATCTTCTTGTACAAACGTCAAAGAAGAGTTTAGAATATAAAAAGCAACTGATTCTTTCACAGAGCAAAGAGGTGGATGTCACCAACTTTGAAAATAAGATAGAAGACTTCAAAACTAAGTTTGGACGACATTATGAAATGGCATCTAAGAAGTTTAATGATGCTATTAAGGATATTGATGCTACAATTATAAAACTTCAAAAGGTACGTGAGGAACTTTTAAGTAGTGAGAACAACCTTCGTCTTGCTAATAAAGACACAGACGATCTTACTATACGTAGGCTAACGTACATGAATCCTACAATGAAAGCCAAGTTTGACGAAGCACGTAAGAATAACCAGAATATAACAGAATAATTACAAAAATACATATCACAATGAAATTAGCAGAAGCATTAGCTATTCGTAAAGATACACAAAAAAGAATAGAACAGCTTAAAAGTAGAATACTGAATAATGTTCGAGTACAGGAAGGAGATTCTCCTTCTGAAGAACCTAAGGAGTTGATGAAAGAGATGGATGCTTGTCTGAATACTCTTTTCGCTTTAATCTTCAAGATTAACAAGACTAACATGAATACTATTAGTGAAGGGCGTACAATTACAGAAATGATGGCAGAACGTGATATTCTTTCTATGCGTATTACGTCACTCCGAGAAATATTCAATAAAGCATCAGAATCTCAGGAGCGTTACAGCCGTTCTGAAATTAAAATGGTAACAACCATAGATATCAAGCCTTTAAGTAAGAAGATTGATGACTTGTCTAAGCAATTACGCGAACTTGATATGAAGATACAGACATTAAATTTCACAACAGAACTAATGGAGTAATCTTTATTCAAGAATGTAAGAAAATAAAAGGGACATTTTAAGGTGTAGTCTTATTATGTTGTAGGTGTGAGCTAAAAACAACATTACATCAGAGTACGGGGTTTCTGAGGATTTATTTGCAGGTTGCATTTCCCAGCATATAATGTCTAAAAAGACTGGTACGGTGTACTTTGCATTTTGCATATAGCATTACCATTAGCTGACTATAACATATTTGACGAGGGTGGGATTGGGAAATTTCTTAAGAGTTATATTTGATTTTGAAAGTTAGAATCAAGCGATAAAATAAGGTTTTATATTATCTTATACTCTTTTAGTGGATTACAAACAACCTATTTATCATAATACTCATTATGTGTTAAGCATATAAAGAGATATTAAAAACCATTAGGCGTTAATTATATTCTTACTTATAAAATTAGTTATCAAAGAGCAAGTAAGTCTGTTTGCACAACAGAAACTATACGAATAAGCTAAAATGAGAAAATAAGAAACAGAAAAACAGCTTCAAATTAAAATGAATAACTTTAAAACTTAAGAAAGAAATCGTTTCTAAATATCAAGTCAAACTAACCTAATTAAAAATATTTTTGTAAATAATTTTCGTCTACTACATTTTTATTGAGGCTAAATTAGATGTGAATTAAGGCTTAATTGACTTGTTAAAGACGCCCTTTAGCAACCTTATTAACGCCCTTTTGAAGTCCAACTAAGCACCTTTTCTTTTGCTATTTTGTAACTCATTGAGGTCTAAGCACTTACAATAATCGTCCAGAATAGTATTTTTGAGCATTTTAAATGACTATTTTCAAGAATTAGTGTAAAGTTTTTTTGCACAGCAAAAGTACTAAAATGCTAATTATTTTATTGCTATAAGACATTGGCTTATACATTAATAATTTATTGTATAACGAAGAAATCTATTTATGTTATGGAAATCCCAATGACATTCGCCATAACTACAAACTATAAAAATAGGAGATAATCACTATTATAAGCAATTATCCCCTACTCTATAAAAATTCATTTAATCACACAAGGTGATAAAATGGATTACTTCAACTTTGTGTAACCATACTTAGCACAAGCACCAAGTTCCTCCTCAATACGGATGAGCTGGTTGTACTTAGCCATACGGTCTGTACGAGACATAGAACCTGTCTTAATCTGACCAGAGTTTGTTGCAACAGCGATGTCAGCGATAGTTGTGTCCTCAGTCTCACCAGAACGGTGTGAAGTTACAGTTGTGTAACCATGACGATGAGCCATCTCGATAGCCTCGAGAGTCTCTGTCAAAGAACCAATCTGGTTAACCTTGATAAGGATAGAGTTAGCTGCACCCATCTTGATACCCTTCTCGAGGAACTTAACGTTAGTTACGAACAAGTCATCACCAACGAGCTGGCAACGATCACCGATAGCAGATGTCAACTTAACCCAGTTCTCCCAGTCGTTCTCATCGAGACCATCCTCGATAGAGTCGATAGGATACTTTGTGATAAGGTGCTCGAGGTAAGCAATCTGCTCATCAGCACTAAGCTTCTTACCATTAGGATCCTTTGGCATACCATTCTTCAACTGACGATAGTCATAGAACCACTTACCATCCTCGCATACAGCGAACTCAGAAGCAGCACAGTCCATAGCAATCTTAACATCCTTGCCTGGCTCATAACCAGCGTCCTTGATAGCCTGAATGATTGAATCGAGTGCATCCTCGATACCATCGAACTTAGGAGCGAAACCACCCTCATCACCTACTGCAGTAGAGAGACCGCGCTTCTTCAAAAGCTTAGCAAGTGCGTGGAATACCTCAGCACCCATACGGATACCTTCCTTCTCAGAAGGAGCACCTACTGGGCGAATCATGAACTCCTGGAATGCGATAGGAGCATCAGAGTGAGCACCACCATTGATAATATTCATCATAGGTACTGGCAATACATAAGTATTTGCACCACCGATATAACGATACAATGGAATGTTCAATGCCTTAGCAGCAGTCTGAGCTACAGCCAAAGAAACACCGAGAATAGCGTTAGCACCGAGCTTACTCTTAGTAGGAGTACCATCGAGTTCAAGCATCTTGTAGTCAATAGCACGCTGATTCAGCACGCAGTCACCCTTCAAAGCTGGAGCGATAAGGTTGTTTACATTCTCAACAGCCTTGAGAACACCCTTACCCAAAAAACGGTTCTTGTCGCCATCACGAAGCTCCAGAGCCTCGTTCTCACCGGTAGAAGCACCAGATGGAACGCTTGCACGACCCATTACACCATTTTCGAGAGTTACCTCTACTTCAACTGTAGGATTGCCACGTGAGTCCATAATCTCGCGAGCATGTACTTTTTCAATCTTCATAACTTATATGTTTATTAAAAATCAGTTATATTTTTAACTTTCTTTTTCTCCTTGCAAAGTTAATAAAAAAAGTCGTAAACCTCTCCTAACAATACGTTATATTTATGTTTTTGACAAAATTAACGTTTATCCCTTTATGATAACTGTGACTCCACGTGCTGCTTGTGCTCCCATAACAAGTGCTTGTTCTATATCGGCTGTTTTGCTTGGACCGGATATAAAACAGCCGTAACCATAGTCTGTCATGTTAATCTTTTTATATGCTTCATGCATATTATTGACGATATTGTTACGTTGAACGAGGATTACAAGGTTCTCTGAGATGAAACAAACAACTCTTTCTTTCATTGTTTGTGGTACCCATACGCATCCGTTCTCTGCTACAGCAATTTCTCCCTGAATGATTCCTACATCTGTTCCATTGAGGTCTTGTGCCTTTAAAACAGTGTCAGGATTAAGGTCTGCCTTTATTCCTTTTACACTTGAAGCCAATATCTTAGCATCAGGATAAGCCTTTTGTATCAGTGCATTGATATCATCTTCTGCCTTAGCCTCAATGACTTCACAGCCTACAATATGGCTCATCTCGATAAATTGCTGTACTACATCTTGATATTTAATACCCTCAATAGGCTTCTCGGGCATATCAAACTGTTCTTTTGTATTACGTCGTAATTTGCTAAATAAATCTTCTTTATTCATGCTTCAATTCCTCCATTGCGTGCTTAAATATGACATGGAAAGGCTTTTTCGCAAACTTTGGCATTGTATGACCAATGCTCCATGGATTAAGCTTTATATCCATTAGCGATTCTGGTATGTGATTGGCTACTGATGAATTACGAAGTAAAGCATCATAAATATGATAGTTTTCGTAAACAACTTTCATTCCTTCTGCCATCACTTTCTTTTCTTTATTCTCTGTACCATATCTCTCAAGGCTTTGACGCCATCGATAAATCTGACTACCAGGAGTTACCTTTGCAGGGCAAACACAATCACAACTCAAACATAATGAGCATGCAGAAACATTCCCACTATGCAGTTTTGGATTCTTTAGCATACCAAGATTAACTCCAATAGGACCTGGAATAAAGTAACTATATGAATAACCTCCTGAACGACGATAGACTGGGCAAGTATTCATACATGCACCACATCGAATACACTTCAGTGTCATCCAATGTTCTTTATTAGCAATCATGTCACTACGACCATTGTCTACTAATATTACATGCATCTCACCTCCTGGTCGTGCCTTACGAAATTGAGAGGTAAAGGCAGTTGATGGTTGTCCTGTTCCACTGCGTGCTAATAAGCGTTGGAACACTGCCAACGAATCATAATCAGGAATAACTTTCTCAATACCCATGGCAACAATATGTAATTTAGGTACTGAAGTTGACATGTCAGCATTACCTTCATTAGTGCAGACAACGCAATCTCCTGTCGCAGCAACACCAAAGTTACAACCTGTAAGTCCTGCATCAGCATCCATAAAATCACCACGCAAATCTTCACGTGCACAACGTGTAAGATAAGTTGGGTCATGATTTCCTTTCTCTTTAGAGATTCCTTTCTCTTCAAACATCTCTCCAATCTCATCACGAGTCAAGTGAATAGCAGGCATAACAATATGCGCTGGCTTCAAATGCATGAGTTGAAGAATACGCTCACCAAGGTCGGATTCAACGACATTGATTCCTCTCTTTATCAGATAAGGATTCATTTCGCATTCCTCGGTCAGCATTGATTTAGATTTAACGAGTTTCTTTACTTTATGAGATTCAAGTATCCCATAAACCATTTCATTAAACTCTTGTGCATCTTTTGCAAAATGAACAATAACACCATTACGTTCCAAACTATTAGAGAATTGCTCTAAATAGTCAACTAAATGGGTTGCTGTATGCTCTTTTATTCGACTTGCATGTTCACGTAAATCCTCCCATTCTGGTAGCTCTGCCGCTGCAGCATCTCTTTTCTGACGTAATGACCAAAATGTACGGTCATGTCGTTCAACCTTCTTAGGGTCTTTCAGAAACTCTTTTGCTTTTTTAGAATGATATGTTGACATAACTCTTTTGTCTTTTATAACCTTTATATAAATATCATAAACCTGCAGCTAAGATCTCAGCTACATGCATGAACTTGATAGGATAGTGGTTCTTTCCTGCTACACCCTGCATATGCATTAAGCATGAACTATCCGAACCAGTAATAAACTCAGCTCCCATATCCATATGACGTTTCACTTTATCATTACCCATGGCAGTGCTGATATAAGGTTCTTCAACAGCAAACATACCACCAAAACCGCAACATTCATCCTTGCGATCAGGTTCTTTAACCGTGATACCTTCCTTGAGTTTCAATAATTCAACTATCTTATTTACAGGTTTCTCTTGCAATTCAGAAGGTGTACTAAGCGTTAATTCACGTACACCATGACAAGAGTTATGAACAGACACGACATGAGGAAAACTTCCAGGAAGTTCCTTTACCTTCAGAACATCATGCAAGAATTCTACCAACTCCATTGTTTTCTTAGGTGTCTGACACTCATGATCGAGTATTTGTGGGTAATCAACCCGCACAAAAGCAGCACAAGATACACTCGGTGTTACGATATAATCGAAGTCTTTAAACTTATCCTCAAAACGTCCAGCAAGGTGATTTGACATACGCTGAAAGCCACCATTTGCCATTGGTTGACCACAACAAGTCTGATGTTCGGGATAGACAACATCTATTTTTAGCTTTCTCAAAAGCTTATAAGTTGCTACGCCTACTTGTGGATAAAGTGCATCGACGTAACATGGAATAAAGAGACCAACTCTCATAATTTTATCTTTTCTTGTTCGTTTCTATGCTACAAATTTAGATAAAATTACTTAGATAGCATAGGAAAATCACAAAAAAGACAGGGAATAAAATAAGTTTAATCCTTAACAAAGAATATTTTTCTTACCTTTGCAAAGGTAAAATGGCTTAAAACTAAGAAGAAATTGTATGATAGTTTGCATTGCAGAGAAACCCAGTGTTGCTAAAGATATAGCTCGAATCCTTGGTGCCAACAAGGCTTGTAACGGCTATATGGAGGGCAATAATTACCAAGTAACATGGACCTTTGGCCACCTTTGTGAGTTGAAGGAACCTAATGATTATTTTACGAACTGGAAATATTGGAGTCTCGCTGCATTGCCAATGATACCTCCACGCTTTGGTATTAAGCTCATTGAGGACGAAGGTATCAAGAAGCAATTTGCTGTTATTGAGCAGCTTTACCAGTCGGCAGAGATGATTATCAACTGTGGTGACGCTGGTCAGGAAGGTGAATTAATTCAGCGGTGGGTAATGCAAAAGGCAGGTGTGAAATGCCCTGTGAAGCGTCTTTGGATATCTTCGATGACAGATGAAGCTATTCGTGAGGGGTTTGCCAACTTAAAGGAACAAGAGCAGTATCAGCCACTTTACCTCGCAGGATTGTCTCGTGCGATTGGTGACTGGCTGTTAGGAATGAATGCTACCCGCCTTTATACAGTAAAGTATGGCAACAATAGTTATGGTAGAGGTCAGGTTCTGTCAATTGGTCGAGTACAAACACCAACCTTGGCACTCATCGTACAGCGACAGAAAGAGATAGATAACTTTAAACCAGAGCCTTATTGGGTATTAGCTACAGTGTATCGTGATACGCAGTTTACGGCAACAAAGGGTAAATTTACCTCTAAAGAAGATGGCGAAAAAGCTTTCTCAACAATTGAAGGAAAGCCTTTTACGATTACAAGTGTAGCAAAAAAGAAAGGGGCAGAACAGCCTAAACAGCTCTACGATCTCACCTCTCTGCAGGTAGATTGTAATCGTAAGTTTGGATTCTCTGCTGAGATGACACTCAATACGATTCAAACTCTCTACGAACGTAAGCTTACCACTTACCCACGTGTTGACACACAGTTCCTCTCTGATGATATCTATCCGAAGTGTCCACAGATAATGAACGGACTCTTTCAGACTACCTTTGCGGGTAAAAAGCCTTATGCCAATATTGTGAAGACGTTGGGTGGCAAGCCATTGCCTAAGACAAAACGCGTCTTTGATTCCTCAAAGGTGACAGATCACCATGCCATTATTCCGACTGGTGTACTACCACAAGGACTGACAGATGCTGAACAAAAGGTATACGACCTCATTGCTCGTCGCTTTATCGCAGCTTTCTATCCCGATTGTAAATTCTCTACGACAACAGTATTGGGCAAAGTAGACGAGATAGAGTTTAAGGTTTCTGGTAAAGAAATATTAGATTTGGGTTGGAGAGTTTGCACTGATACGTCATCAGGTTCCTCCTCTACCCCAGCAGATGACAGCCAAGAAGGAACCGCAACAGCCTCTCCTCTACTTCCTACCTTTAAGAAAGGGGAATCAGGACCGCACACCCCTACCCTTACTGAAAAGCAAACAACCCCTCCAAAACATTACACAGAAGCCTCTTTGCTTCGTGCAATGGAAACAGCTGGTAAGTTTGTTGAGGACGAAACCCTGCGTGCTGCTATGAAAGAGAATGGTATCGGACGCCCTTCATCACGTGCAGGAATTATTGAAACGCTCTTTAAACGCCATTATATTCGTCGTAAAAGAAAGAACATAGAAGCTACTGATACAGGTATTGCACTGATTGATACGATTCACGAGAAACTTCTTACATCAGCCGAATTGACGGGTATCTGGGAGAAGAAACTTCGTGATATTGAAGCTAAAAAGTATGATGCCTCTCAATTTATCAATGAACTGAAAGAGCAGTTGACTAATATTGTTAATGACGTATTAGCTGACAATTCTACGCGAAAGATTGGTGAGATTGAGGATAATAAAGGGAAGTAAAGCATTGTTTGTTATGCTTCCATCGAGATAAAAGTCTTCTGATAGGCGACGTGATTTAGGTCTTCAAACAAGTGAAATATTATAGCAAAATATACAAGAAAAGTTTTGTTTTAAGTTGCTGTCACATTTAACATTTCACGTAACAGTACTGTAAACTAACGTGTTAAGAGTTGACTTTGACTGACAGCAATGACAGCAAAATTGGTTTTAAGTTAGATCTCTTTTTGTCAGTACGCAGAGGAAGAGTGGTTATGGATTTCAATTATCATAGAGAACTCAAACAGTGTCGAATGAAATGGGAGTGGACGCAATAAAGGACCAGCCACTTTATCATTTGATGAGTTGGATGAGCATGAAATAACAACGATGCTGTTGTCTGTTGTTTTGTGTTTTGATAAAAGTATTCATGAGCAGACATACTGTGATATTATTCACTAAATTGGCTCATTTTTAATGGTTTACATCTTCTTTACATACCAATCATTGCCTACACACTTATACTCTTGTTTATGTTCTTCAAAAAGATATAAGCCATCGTGATAGCCTTTCTTTATTTTTATATAGTCAATACCATTAGAAATTACTCTTATTATCTTCTCATTATCTACACGACAATATGATAAGTTTAATCTCTTGTAAGATTTGATAAATTTCATAATCTCTTTGTCTTGTAAGGGATAGTTCTTTGGCTTTTTTACTATTCTTAGAGCCTTGTCAACAAAGACAAGACCTCTTTCCTTTGCTCTAAATAGCTCAAAAACAATCACATCAACATCTCTATTATAGATTAGGCACCCATCTAATCTGCGATAATCATAGTTTGTTATTTGACTATTATAGCTTACTTTGGATGTACAACTACCAAAGAGAAATTGAGATAGAAATAAAAGCAATGTCAATATCTTAGAATTCATGTTGTTGTTTTTTGCAAAGATATAAAACATCTTTTCTAAATCAAAATATCAACCTCGTTCTTTTAGAAACTTTCGAGAAATGGAACTATTAAGCTAATGAAAGTAAGATATTGAGGAAAAACTGTAGTTTCTATGAGCTCTATAAAGATGCAAAAATTTGATACTCTGATGAGGATGAGATTATTGTTGCACCTCCTCAAGAGAATTGATAAAAGGAGTAGAAACACTATATGTGTAAGTGCGAATTGTAAAGATGTTTCAGTGATAGTTTCTTTCTTTATTCGAGAAAAGCTCAGTGAGTAGACAAGAAGAGGCCTTTCTGCGTCCAAGAACATGCCCCTCTTGTGTGTTGAACACGCCCTTCTTGGGGCATGAAGAGCGTCTTCTTTATAGCGATTCATAACATTCTGTTTTATTGACTGTTATGAGCTTTGTTGTTAGAAAAGATATACTCATGCGTTAAGGTTGATTTGTTTTATGCTCTGTAATATTATTTTACTATCTTAAAGACCTTTTCGAGGTATGGAATGATTACTGAGGTTCATCGATGGAGATATAGATAAATGTAGTAGTGTGTGTTTATTTTTTACAGAGCAATGCAGAGAGTATTCTTATTCAGATATGGTTGTTTATCAGTATTAAAGAACGACTATTCGTATGCACTTTATCTACTTAAACCTTGGGTGGCTAATGCTCTGAAAGAAGAAAGGGCAATAGAAGTCCGTTATCGGATACCTCTATCGCCCTTTTAGAATTTATCTGGAAAAAATAGGAGTACTATATCTTAGTAAGCATGGTCGTCCTCAGCAATTTCCTTACGATCAATAGCCTTCTTGTCGATTGCACGCCAAGCATAAACAATGTATGCCAAAACGAATGGAACAAGGAAGCTAACATAGAACATAGCCTTCAATGTGAACTCACTTGAAGAACTGTTCTGAAGCGTCAATGAGCTCTGTAGCTCGGCTGTTGATGGATAGTAAGCTGTGTTGTTCCATCCTACAATGAGGAAGAGAACCAAAACAACCAATACGACACCAATACCTGCAGGCCAAATACCACGTACATACTCTGGCTTAAGAACAGTCTTAACGATTCCGAAAAGCAAGAGAACAACACCTACAAGCAGAATGATAGCTAATGGCCACATTGCTAATAAGTTGTTCAGATACTTCATTGGTTCCATAACGATAACGCCAGCTTCATTTACTGCGTAGCCTTCGCCTACCAATGTTACAATAAGGAAAGGCAAGAAGAACAGTAAGAAAAGAACTGTGTTAACAAGCAACTGCTTGCGAACACGTCCACGGATAATGTCATCGTTCACATTATTATTAATATAGAGTGTGCCGAGGATACGTGCAAGGAATACTACTGAAATACCAAAGATAACTACCCAAGGATTAAGCAGTACGTCGAGTCCACGTGAACCATTTGCCCAATGAGAGATAACAGGCTGCATGAAGTCAGTAATGTTACCTTTCTCTACGATGAAGTTAGAACCTGTAAAGAAGGTTGCAACAGCTCCACCTAAGAGCAATGGACCAAGAATACCATTAATAATCAATCCTGTCTGGAAGGTACGAACACCCAAGAGGTTACCTGCCTTGTTCTGGAATTCATAACTAATAGCCTGAATGATAAAAGTGAAGAGAATCAATACCCACACCCAGTAAGCACCACCAAAGCTGGTACTATAGAACAATGGGAAAGAAGCAAAGAATGCTCCACCAAATGTTACAAGTGTTGTAAAGGTGAACTCCCACTTACGACCTGTTGAATTAATGAGCATGCGGCGCTCTTCTTCAGTCTTACCCAATTGGAAAATCATTGAGTTTGCACCCTGCACGAACAGTAGGAAGACAAGTAGTCCACCTAAGAGTGAGATGATGAACCACCAATAGTGTTGCAGAAAATCGTATGTCATAGTTCTGGTCCTTTCTTAATTTGCTTACACATAATACTAACCTCAACCGTCAACATTGCAGTAAAGAGAACAAGGAAGAGGAAGAAGGTGAATGCGATACCACCACTTGAGAGGTCGCTCACTGCTGCCCATGTAGGGAGCATATCTTGAATTGTCCAAGGCTGGCGGCCAAATTCGGCAACGAGCCATCCACACTCACTTGCAATAAAAGCTAATGGAATGAGTGCAATACCTACTCTCTGCAACCAACGTGGACGAGTAATGTCTTTCTTGTAAACAATAAACAATATCACTGCAAAGATAAGGATGAAGAAACATCCAAGGCCTACCATAATGCGGAATGACCAGAAGTTAACAGGAATGAATGGTACAACCTGCTTAGCATCCTTAATATATCCATAGCCAAAGTACTTCATATCCTTTTCAAGAACTTTGAGATTAGACTCTTTGTCCTTTCCTGCACGATAGTCTTTAAGTGCTTGGATGGCATTACGACCACGTTCCTGTTTCTCCTTCAACGATGGTTCCATTGTGCCGTCAGCCTTCTTATAACCACGGATAATATCCTTTACACCAGGAACATAACCATGAGCATCCTTTGTTGCAAGGATAGAAAGCATGTTAGGTACAGCTATTCGCATAGGAGGTTCAGACTGGTTCATGTAATCAGGCTGCTCAAATGGGTTCACCCAAGCAACTGCTGTCAAACTCTGATCAGTACCTCCTTCATAGAGAGCTTCCATTGCAGCAAGCTTCATTGGCTGTGATTGCGCTACCATATAAGCAGAGTTATGACCTGTAGAGCCTGCTAAAAGAGAAGCTACAAGACCAACAGCAGCACCTACCTTAATACTCTCCTTTGCAAGCTCTATGTGACGCTTACGAAGCAGATACCAGCAGCTTACACCAACTGTGAATGCTGCGCCCAATATCCAAGAAGAAGTAATGGTATGTGTGAACTTGTCAATTGCAAATGGACTCAGTGCAACATCGAGGAATGAGGTCATCTCATTACGCATCGTATCAGGATTGAATGTACAACCGATAGGATACTGCATCCACGCATTAGCCACGAGAATCCACCATGCTGAGAGCGTTGCTCCTAATCCAGTGAGCCATGTTGATGCAAGGTGGAAGCCCGCTGAAACCTTGTTCCAACCGAAGAACATCACTGCAACGAATGTCGACTCCATAAAGAAAGCCAAGATTCCTTCGATGGCAAGTGGTGCACCAAATATGTCACCAACGAACCAAGAATAATTGCTCCAATTAGTTCCAAACTCGAACTCAAGGATAATACCAGTAGCAACACCCATGGCAAAGTTAATACCAAACAATCGCTGCCAGAAATGAGTTGCAGTACGCCAAAACTCCTTTCGGGTGCGATAATAACAAGTCTCCATGATTCCCATTACGACAGCTAAGCCCAGTGTCAAGGGAACGAAAAGCCAGTGATAGATGGCTGTCAGTGCAAACTGTGCACGTGACCAGTCAACAGTTCCTGGATCAATGGCTAAAAGTAGGTTTTCCATTGTTTGTTGTTATTTATTAAAATGTTATGAATTGAATATATTGCTATCGGTTATAATTGATGATAATAACTGAAGCTCGTTATCTTTTCATCAGTTGTTGCTCAATGAATTCACCCTCTTTTCCTTTTTCCGCATTCGCTTTTAGAAAGTTTGGAAAGAAGAAAATCTTTAACACAAGGAACATAATAGCCAACTTAACTATTATCACTGTCCAAAGTGTTTTACCCAATGTCATGTGCCGAAACCCGTCATAATAGAGGTCAAACGCACGATAAAAGAAATTGTTTTTGTTCACTGTATGAAATGTTTTCGTACTTGTATTTTATACAAACCTATCCTGCAAAGTTAAACATTTATTTCCAAAGTTGTTCTATATTTCCCTAAAAATAGGCATATTTTTGTATTTTAATGATTATCAGCCTACCTTTCCTTGTTAATCAATATAAAAAGACTATTTTTGCAAAAGATATTTTTAGAGGCATTTAACAATGAAAAAGTTATTCACCATAGCAATGTTATTGGGTGTCACCTTGGGCATTCATGCACAGGAGGTATACTCTCTGCAGAAGTGTCGTGAGCTGGCTTTACAAAACAATCGTCAGCTAAAGGTCTCGCGTATGACAGTAGATGTGGCAGAAAACACACGTAAGGCAGCTAAGACAAAGTATCTGCCACGTGTTGACGCACTTGCTGGTTATCAACACTTTTCACGAGAGATTTCACTTCTCAGCGATGATCAGAAGAATGCATTTAGCAATCTTGGAACAAATACCTTTGGGCAGTTAGGTGGTCAGGTCGGACAAAACTTGACCTCGTTAGCACAACAAGGTATCCTCAGTCCACAGATGGCTCAGCAACTTGGTCAGCTCTTTAGCAATGTTGCGACACCACTCACTCAGGTAGGAAACAATATTGGACAAAGTATCAATGACGCATTTCGTTCAAACACAAAGAACGTCTATGCCGGTGGTATTGTTGTCAATCAACCTATTTATATGGGAGGTGCTATTAAAGCAGCTAACGATATGGCAGCTATTGGTGAGCAGGTTGCACAAAACAATATCAGCCTTAAACGACAGTTAGTCCTCTATGGAGTTGATAATGCGTATTGGCTTGCTATATCCTTAAAGAAGAAAGAAGCGTTAGCAACTCGCTATCGTGATTTAGCTCAAAAGCTCAATGAGGATGTTAAGAAGATGATACGCGAGGGTGTAGCTACTCGAGCTGATGGATTGAAGGTTGAGGTAGCTGTTAATACAGCTGACATGCAAATTGCTCGTATTCAAAGTGGTGTATCATTGGCTAAGATGGCATTGTGCGAACTTTGTGGTCTTGATTTGAATGGTGATATACCTCTGTCTGATGAAGGTGATGCCGACCTCCCTCCTACTCCATCAACGCAGTTTGACAACTATACAGTCTCTTCTTCAGATACAACAGGGCTTAACGAAGCTCGTCCAGAGCTACGTCTCTTACAGAATGCTGTTGATTTGAGCATACAGAATACCAAACTTATTCGTTCGCTTTATATGCCTCATGTACTTCTTACTGCTGGCTATTCCGTATCGAATCCAAATCTCTTTAATGGTTTTCAGAAACGTTTTACGGACTTATGGAACATTGGAATAACAGTTCAAGTACCAGTATGGAATTGGGGAGAAAACAAATATAAGGTACGTGCAAGTAAGACCGCTACGACTATAGCACAGTTAGAAATGGATGACGTACGTAAGAAGATTGACTTGGAGATAGAGCAGAACAGACTCCGTCTTAAAGATGCAAACAAGCAACTTGCTACCTCTCAGAAGAATATGGCTGCTGCAGAAGAGAACCTTCGTTGTGCTAACGTAGGTTTCAAAGAGGGTGTTATGACGGTTACAGAAGTTATGGCTGCTCAGACTGCTTGGCAGACTTCACGCATGGCAATCATTGATGCAGAAATCAGCGTAAAGTTAGCACAAACAGGATTGCAAAAGGCTCTTGGCGGTTTATAATACAAGTTTGAACTTTGAGACTTGCGTTTCATGGAGTATTAGAAAGTCACCAACTCATATCTTAAAGGTTCATATTGCAAAAATAAAATACTTAATACATAAAAATCAAACCTCAAAAATATGTCAGCAAAATCACAACATAATAACATACTTTTAGCCGTAATAGGCTTTGTATCTGTAGTAGTTATCGTGGCTGTTATTGGTTATTTCACTATTGACCGCACAGAAGAAACCATACAAGGAGAAGTAGAAGTAAGTGAATATCGTGTAGCTTGTAAGTTCCCAGGCCGTATCACAGACATTAAAGTGAAGGAAGGTGACTTTGTTCACAAGGGAGACGTCCTTGCTACATTGGCTATCCCTGAAGCAAGTACACAAGAGAAAGTGGCTGAAGCTGCGGCTGGTGCAACAGATGCTTTGAGTGCTTTGGCAGAAGGTCCTACACGTCGTGAGACTGTAGAAAGTGCTTATCAAATTTATCAGCAGGCTATTGCAGCAAATGATATTGCCGAAAAGACCTACGGTCGTATGCAACGATTGTACGACGAAGGAGTGATGAGTGCACAGAAACGTGATGAGGCTATGGCAGCATACGAAGCAACAAAGGCTGGTGTACAAGTTGCTAAATCGCAGTGGGAACTTGCTAAGAATGGTGCCCAGCGTGAGACTAAAGAGGCTGCAAGAAAGCAAGCGCAGGCTGCTCGTTCTGCAGTTGATGTTGTTCGTTCAGTCTTGAAAGAAACCGTACAGCGTGCAACAGCAGACGGAGAGGTTGAAACAATCTATCCAAAGGTAGGCGAACTTGTCGGCTTAGGTAGTCCGATTATGAGTATCTCAATGGTTGATGATATTTGGGGAACATTTAATGTTCGTGAGGATCAACTCAAGGATATGAAGGTTGGCACAGTTCTAAAAGCCTTTGTTCCTGCTCTTGATAAGAATATTGAACTGCGTGTAACCTCCTTAAAGGATAAAGGTTCTTACGCTGTGTGGAAGGCTACTAAGACCAATGGACAGTATGATTTAAAGACATTCCAAGTTAAGGCAAAACCAACAAAGAAGGTTGAAGGTTTAAAGCCTGGTATGTCGTTGATACTAAAGAAGTAGAACCTCCCCCAGCCCCTCCAAAGGAGGGGAGTTGCCTAACGGGATAAAATTGGTTGTTTTTTAAGTAACAATCAGTTATCGAATAATGGCAAAATAAAAAACTCTCTTAGCACCTTCCATAGATGTGCTGATGGTAAACACATGTGGTGCTGATGGCTAACACCAATGGTGCTAAGGCTTAACACCAATGATTGAGGGGCTTACTTTACTAATAAGCTATTAAACTTTCATTATTTAAAGACCATCTAACAAAGACAATTAAAGGTAGTTCTCCTCACATAAAATCCCCTTATAGAGGGAGTTGAGGAGACTTTTTAATCATAATGAAGAAATTACTCTTATACATAAGAAGGATTGTTAATCTCTCTGCTCGTGAAGTTGGATTGATGATACATAACCCCATCTATATCTGTTGTATGGTGGTTTTTCCTCTTGTTATCATCTTTTTCTTTACTTCTCTGATGAGTACTGGGCAGCCAGAGAAGCTTCCTTGTGGTGTTGTCGACAACGATAACACTTCTGTTACACGTGCTATGATTCGTCAGTTGGATGGTTTTCAAAGTACACGTGTCGCAGGGCATTACAACAATGTATCTGAAGCACGTAAAGCCATACAGCGCAATGAGATATATGGTTTCCTATATATCCCAGAAGGAACAACGGCTAAGCTTGTTTCTCAGCGGCAGCCAGAGGTATCTTTCTATTATAGTAATGTGACACTCGTTGCGGGAGGTATGATTTTCAAAGACCTCAAGACTGTAACTACTCTTAGTTCTGCAGCTGTTGGTGCAGCTAAGTTGCAGATGCTTGGAAAGACGCCTGATGAGATTAAAACAATCATTCAGCCAATAGGTCTCGACGTACACATGGTTGGTAATCCTTGGATGAACTATAATGTTTATTTAAGTAGTATTATGATTCCTGGTATTCTGGTGCTATTCATGTTTCTCATTACCGCCTACTCTATCGGTACCGAGTTAAAGTTTGGCAGAGCTAATGAATGGATGTCTATGGCTGGAAATAATATTTTTTTAGCACTTACAGGTAAGCTATTACCACAGGCACTCATCTTCTTAACCATATTCTTAGGATATGAATGGTATGTCTATGGGTATCTAAACTTTCCACACCCAGGTGGTCTGGGTATGATTATCTTCCTTGCCATACTTACTGTACTGTCATCTCAGGGATTCGGTGTTTTTGTCTTTGGATTGATGCCTTCTCTGCGAATGTCTATGAGTATATGTTCTCTTTGGGCTGTGGTAGGCTTCTCTGCCTGTGGTGCAACCTTCCCACTGTTTGCTATGGACGGTATGATTGAAGCCTTGGCACAGATTATACCATTGCGCCATTACTATATGATTTATCAAACCTGTATCTTTAATGGGTATCCTTTGATAAATGCGTGGGTGAATGTCATAGCACTGGTAGCTTTTGCCTCACTGCCAATCCTTGTGATTAGAAATATTAAACGAGCAATGGTTGAATATGTGTATATACCTTAAAGATATGCAAGTGTCAGCCACTAACGGTCATAAAGGATGAGTTTATGTGCAGAATTTTATCAAAGGAAAAGTTCCATAAAGAGTTATATTTATGTGTATTACTCATCTTTGATTAAATAATCTCTCAAAGAAGAGGGTTTAACAAACTGTCAATTATGTCAGAAACAAAGAATACAACGAAGTTTATTAACAAAAAGAAAGCAGGCTCAGGACCACTGAGTTTTCTGTCTTCTCTTTGTTATATATGGTGGTTGGAGACGAAGAGTACGATTAAAGACGAAGGAGTATTAATATTCTTTCTTGTTGTACCTTTGGCTTATCCACTGCTTTACTCATGGATATATAATAATGAGGTGGTGCGTGAGGTTCCTGTCGCTATTGTCGATTTATCTCACTCCTCATCTTCACGTGAGTTTATTCAAGACTTTGATGCGTCACCTGATGTACGTGCTGCCTACTATTGTAATAACCTGCAGGAGGCTGAAGCGTTGGTAGGGAAACAGGCTGTACATGGTGTACTCTACTTTCCAAGTGACTTTGAACGTACTTTGCACCGTGGTGAAAAGGCTCATGTGGGTGTGTATTGTGACATGAGTCTGATGCTTACCTATAAGGCTATCTATCAGACTGCATTGGCAGTATCAATGGAAATGGGTACTGACATAAAGAAAGAACATTCTCTATCGTTTACAGAAAGAGATGAAGAGGTTAGCACCGAACCAATGATAGTAGATGCAGAGCCTATCTTTAATACAACGGGAGGTTATGGTAATGCTATTCTTCCTGGTGTATTGATTCTTATACTACAGCAAACATTACTTCTCGGAATTGGCTTATCAGCAGGTACAGCACGTGAAAACAACCGTTTCCAAGACCTTGTCCCTATCGGTAAACACTACAATGGAATTATGAAGATAGTACTGGGCAAATCCTCTTGCTATTTCATGATTTATTGTGTTATGGCAGCATACGTAACAATGGTTGTACCCCATTTGTTTAACTTCACTATGCTTGCCCATCCTACTGATCTCTTTTGGCTTCTTTTGCCATATCTGTTAGCGGTTATCTTCTTCGGTATGACTATCTCGTGTCTTGTGCGTTATCGTGAGAATGTGATGCTTTTAGTGGTCTTTACCTCTATCCCTTTCCTTTTCCTTACAGGTGCATCATGGCCACAGAGTAGTATTCCTGGTGGCTGGCAGGGTGTCAGTTGGCTTATTCCTTCCACCTTTGGCGTTCGTGGATATTTACGAATAGCCTCTATGGGTGCTACCATTGATGATGTATTGCCAGAAGTTCGTGCGTTATGGATACAAGCAGCTGTATATTTTGTTACAACCTGCTTTGTCTATAGGTTCCAGATTATCAATGCTCGTAAACATGCTATCTCACACTATCAGATGATTCAAGATAGGATTAAGACTGCTCGTGAGAAGAAGTCTAAGGAATAATAAATATTCTAAGAAAAGGTTTTAGCATACAATGCTCTTTATTGATATAATAGAGAAGTAGAACCCTTTACAGCAGAAAGAATAATCTAATTTGTAAATATTTTTCACCAGCACTATTCTTGTCAAGGCTTAATTGGCTTTGAAAAGACGCCCTTTTGACTTGCAAAAGGTGCCCTTTTAAAGTCTTACTAACGCCCTTTTGAAGGCCAATTAAGCACCTTTTCTCATGCAGTCTTGTAACATCTTAATAGCAAGACAGTTACAAAGGCAAATAAAATAGTACTTTTTTACCTGATTTCTATAAAGAGATTAAGGATTAATGTAAAATAAATTCAAATACTATCTATTCTAAAAAGTAAGTGTTTATAGCCCCAATTTGAATTGAATAAGACAAATGGGAATATAAGTTTATACGTCTATTAGATACATCTATAATAAACTATAAACTTGTATTCCCATAACTAATATATCCTCTTATATCACACTTAAAAGTAGAAGTGTCCTCTCTTCTTTGTGTTAAATGCTACCCTTATGCAAGGTGGAAAAGAAAAACTTACTTTGATGTGTCTCTATGTAGCACACTTCCGTTTGCCTGATGCGTAGCAAGGACGAGCACTTCGGCAATCTGAACATGGGCAGGAGCAGAAGCAGCATAGAACACAACCTCAGCTATATCGGCACCAGTAAGTGGCTTAACACCCTCATATACCTTTTCAGCACGAGCATCATTGCCATGAAAACGTACGTTAGAGAAGTGGGTCTCTACCAATCCAGGCTTTACATTCGTCACACGTACAGAGGTATGTGCAAGGTCAATACGGAGTCCGTCGGTAATAGTCTTTACAGCAGCTTTCGTTCCACAATAGACATTACCGCCTGCATAGGCTGCATCGCCAGCCACAGAACCAATGTTAATAACATGTCCGCTGTCGCGTTTTACCATTCTTGGAACAACAAGGCGTGTCATGGTTAAGAGTCCTTTGATATTGGTATCAATCATCGTTTCCCAATCCTCAAAGCTGCCCTCATATTCAGGTTCTAAGCCAAGAGCCAAACCAGCATTGTTAATTAAGACATCAATCTGCTGCCATTCAAGTGGTAGGCTGTTGATAGCTGCAGTTGCTGCATTACGATTTCGTACGTCAAAAGCAAGTGCTAACACTCTCACTCCTTCTGCTTCGAGTTCTTTCTTTAGGTTAGCAAGAAGTTGTGCCCTACGCCCAGTAATGATAACATCATACCCTCCTTGTGCAAACTTACGTGCACAGGCTTCGCCAATTCCACTGGTAGCACCAGTAATCAATACTATTTTTCTCATATTATGACTAAGTTATTATTGAAAGACAATATAGTTTAAGACGGACTAATAGAAAGGAGAACTTGCGCCCCTACCAGTTTTTTATCTAATAGTTAGTATCTACAAAATACTACTATTATTTATTCGACACCGCCACACCTATTAATATCAACGCACTTCCAACATAGGCTATGGCTGTCATTGGCTCGTTGAGGAAGATAGCACTGGTTGCTACTGTGGTGATAGGGTTTAGATATAGATAGTTCGATGATGTCATGGCACCAATCTTCGCAATGACTAATGTCCACAGAACGAAGCAAAGGAAAGACGCTACAAGACCAAGGAACAATAGGTTTAAGATAACTTTCGGTGTGAGGAGCATGGAGGTAGTTGCCGTCCATGGGTCAAAAAGAAAGGCAGGCAATACCGTTACAAGTCCATAGAAGAAAATCTTACGTGTTATAAAAACAGCCGAATAACTGTTTGATATCTTCTTCATTAGTAAGGAATAAACAGCCCAACATAGTGATGCCAATAACGTGAGGAGGTCGCCCCAAGGATTCAGATGTAGGACAAAACTACCATTGAAGATAACGATGGCAACACCCATCAAGGCTATCAACGAACCGAGAATCAATGACCAACTTGCTTTAATACTCTTCACAAAGGTTATACCAAGTAGTACTGTAAGCAGTGGTGCAGTACAAACAATGAAACTAACGTTATTGACATAAGTAAGTCCTACTGCATAGTTTTCTGCAAGGAAGAACACCGAACCTCCCGTTATACCTAATAAAACCATAATTAATTCATCACGCCATGTACGAGAAAAAAGCTGACGTGGCGAGATAAACCATATACAAATATAGGCAATAACAAAGCGTAGGAAAAAGATTTCCAACGGTGTTAACCCACTGTTATAAAGCACCTTTGTGTTCACAAAGGTAGTGCCCCATACGGCGACAATAGCAATGGCAAGAAGATGCCATAGTATGTTTTTATTCTTGATGTTCGGCATATTTCTTAAGAGGATTAGGTAAGGTTTTACCCTTTGTGATAAGAATTATTACGGAAGTAATGATAAGTACACAACCAATAATAATAGATGTTGTGAGTGGTTCGCCCATTAGTGTGATACCAATAGTCATTGCAGTGAGAGGCTCAAAGGCTCCTAAGATAGCAACACTGGCAGAATCAATCAAGGTGAGTGAACGAACCAACGTAACGTTACTAATGGTGGTTGGAATCAAACCCAGTAGTATCAGTGAAAGGAAAGAATCTGCATTCGTAATTCGTTGTACACCTCCTGTCGTAAATGTTGCATAAAGGATTAGTAGCAACATTGCCATAAAGAAAATATAGAAATTAACCTTCAACGCTGGCAACTTACGAATACGCATGTTAGGGAAAAGTACCATATAGATAGCATACAGCAGTCCTGAAGACATGGCAAGTGTAACACCCCACATCGACTTAATACCGTCTGTATGCCCTATTCCACCAAGAAAAGCCACACCAGCAATAGCAAGTAAAATAGCTAAGGATATGCGAATTGTAAGTTTTTCGTTAAAGAAAAGAATGAGAAGAATCTCCGTCCATACCGGATAAGAGAATAGCAGGGTGGTAGCTATACCACCAGGCATATATTCGTAACTACTGAAAAGACATACAGCCGACACAGCATACAGAATCGAAAGGAATGTGATACGGAGTCCATCTCCCCATCGTATATGCAGATTTTGCTTACGCCATAAGAGGATCGCCATCATAAAAAGACAACCGAAAGCGAAACGATAGATTAAAACTGACGGCAATAACATTCCCGACTCCATTACAGGAATGGAGAAAAGCGGGATAGTACCGAACGTAATTGCAGAAAGGCTGGCATAACCATACCCCTTTATAGTGGAAGAATTATTCACGATTTATATGTGTGTTGATTAACGCTAATATAAGTGCAAATTTACATATTTTTCTGCAATATATGTACCGAAAACTCCTATAAAAAGGTCAAGAATAGGGAATAATGACTATACCATGAGGTATGGCAACAATAAATAGCTTTTACTTTGGCTAACTATTGCAAGGCATTTAGCCCCCAACACCATTGGTGTTTACTATTAGCACCACATGTGCGGAGCATCAACACCTTGGCAAACATAGTCTTTTAATTGGGGAGAAAACTATATAATATGACGTGCTAAACGTTAAATATAAGTTAAATCTTAGGTAACTATTTCCTATTTAAGTAATAACATTTACTTTTGTCAACCGATAAATAAATTAAGAAACAAGGGGTGCTGCACGGTTGTGTTGCTGAGATTATACCCATAGAACCTGACGCTGATAATGCAGCCGCAGGGATTGTCTCATTCTATACTTACACTTTGTTTGTCATTAATGAGACTGTTTTCTATCTCGTATCATCTTTTGAAAAACTGCAATAGACGTACCTCTACAAACCGATATGGTGCATGAGATATATTTGTGCATTGACAATTGCAGGCTCTGACTGTAGCGGTGGAGCTGGAGTACAAGCAGACATAAAGACTATGTCAGCCTTGGGTGTCTATGCAGCAACTGCTATTACATCTATTACTGTGCAAAATACAAAAGGTGTACAGGCTGTTCATGGAGTGAATCCTCTTATCGTTGCAGATCAGATCAAGGCGGTTATGGACGATATAAAACCTGATGCTGTAAAGATTGGGATGGTAAATGATTGTGCTACTATACACGCCATAGCTGATACGTTGACGTTTTATCCGAACATTCCGATAGTGATTGATCCGATTATGATATCTACGAGTGGCTTTAGACTTATGAAACAAGATGCTTTAGAACTATTTTGTCATTCTTTGCTTCCTATGGCTACCCTACTGACTCCTAATCTTCCTGAGGCTGAGATATTGTCAAATATGAAAATATATACTATTAATGACATGGATATAGCAGCACAAAGAATCTTGAGTTTGGGATGTAAAGCTGTTCTGATAAAAGGAGGACATATGACAGGAGATAGAAAGATTGACCGGCTATATATGGCTAATGGAATAGTACAAACCTTTATCCGTAAGACAATAGACACCCGAAACACACATGGAACAGGTTGTACTCTATCCTCTGCTATCACTTCTTTTATAGCACGCGGACTGGATTTAGCTGATGCTATAGCTGCTGCAAAGAACTATCTTTCTCAAGCATTGGAAGCTGGTAAGGATATTCATATTGGCGAAGGGCACGGACCTGTTAACCATTTGTTTAAACCTGAAAAGCTAATAACTTTATGATACAGTTTATTACACATACCAATGAACGCTATGATTACTTAGATGGCGTTCGAATGGCACTTGAAGGAGGATGCCGATGGATTCAACTTCGAATGAAAGATGCTTCAGAAGAGGAGATTCTGAAGACTGCAGAAAGTACGAGAAAACTATGCAGGAAATACGGTGCTGTCTTCATTCTTGATGACTATGTAGAACTGGTAGAAAGGACAGGTGCTGATGGTGTGCACCTTGGTAAGAACGATATGCCTATCGATAAAGCACGCCGTCTTATTGGAAAGGATAAAATCATTGGTGGTACAGCAAATACTTTTGATGATGTCAAACGTATTTATTCTGCTGGAGCAGACTACATTGGTTGCGGTCCTTTCCGTTTTACTACTACTAAGAAAAAGCTATCTCCTATCTTAGGGTTAGACGGCTATAGACGTATCATTGAGCAAATGGATGCTTACGGGATTAATATCCCTGTCATTGCTATTGGCGGTATACTTCTACAAGATGTATCGGATATAATGCAGACTGGGGTAAGTGGTGTAGCTGTTAGTGGTACTATCCTTAATACTAACAATGATAATAGTCCAGTTACCACAATGAAAAGATTTATCAATGAACTTAAATCAAACAATAAATGAAAGCAGAATTCAAATTTAGCTATCCTTCCTCTGAGAAGGTTTACCTAAGTGGAAGACTCTATCCTGAACTCAAAGTGGGTATGCGTAAAGTACATCTTACTCCTACTGTTACTATCAAGAAAGGAGAAAGATGTGAGGAAAACAATGCTCCTGTGTATATATATGATACCAGTGGTGCTTACAGTGATCCTAATATTGATATCAACTTAGAGTACGGACTGCCTAAACTTCGACAGCCTTGGGTCATAAAACGTAAGGAAAGAGAGACCCAAATGTATTTCGCCAAACAGGGTATTATAACTGAGGAGATGGAATATGTTGCCATCAGAGAGAATATGAATTGTGAGGAATTGGGTATCGACACGCGTATCACTCCAGCGTTTGTATGCAAGGAAATTGCCGAAGGGAGGGCTGTAATACCTGCTAACAAGAAACATCCAGAGTCTGAACCAATGATTATCGGGACGAACTTTCTGGTAAAGATAAACGCCAATATCGGCAATTCTTCTACGTCTTCAGACATTGAACAAGAGATTGAAAAGGCGGTTTGGAGTTGTAAATGGGGTTGCGATACATTAATGGATTTATCTACAGGTAAGGATAATCATGAGACACGAGAACGAATTCTTCGCAACTGTCCTGTACCAGTTGGGACAGTACCTATGTATCAAGCTTTTGAGAAAGTTAATGGAAAGATTGAAGCTCTTAACTGGGAAATCTTCCGTGATACCTTAATTGAACAGTGCGAACAAGGAGTGGATTACTTTACAATTCATTGTGGTATACGGTTAAAGAATATACATCTTGCTGACAATCGATTGACAGGTATCGTAAGTCGTGGTGGTAGTATTATCTCTAAATGGTGCAAAGAACATCAAAAAGAGAGTTTTCTCTATGAGCATTTTGATGATATATGTGATATCTGTGCAAGGTATGATGTTGCAATATCATTGGGAGACGGACTACGTCCTGGTTGTACGCATGATGCGAATGATGCTGCTCAATTTGCCGAACTTGACACGATGGGCGAATTAGTTGAGCGTGCATGGGATAAGAATGTACAGGTCTTTATTGAAGGACCTGGTCATGTTCCAATGCATAAAATCAAGGAGAATATGGAACGACAAATTGATAAGTGCCATGGTGCGCCATTCTATACATTAGGTCCACTTGTCACAGATATTGCACCAGCATACGACCATATCACGTCTGCTATTGGTGCATCTCTCATCGGATGGTATGGTACTGCCATGCTATGTTATGTAACACCAAAGGAACATCTTGCCCTACCTGAGAAAGATGATGTTCGTATTGGTGTCATCACTTATAAGATAGCTGCCCACGCAGCAGACCTTGCAAAGGGACATCCAAGTGCTTCTATCCGTGATAATGCATTGAGTAAAGCACGTTACGACTTTCGTTGGAAAGACCAGTTTAACTTAGCACTCGACCCTGAGCGTGCGCTTGAATATTACAAAGCAAGCAACTCTGTTGATGCAAACTATTGTACAATGTGCGGTCCACATTTCTGTGCTGCACGTATAAGTCATTCTCTCAAGGACTGTGAGGAATAAGCAAAAAAATAACAATTATCCGTAAATATAAATTTATTATGATTGAGACACAAGTATCAAAAGGTATTATTAGTACCTATTTCGACAAACTTCAGCGTAATTTACAACTCGATGTTGCCATCGTTGGTGGTGGCCCTTCTGGTATTGTAGCAGCGTATTATCTGGCGAAAGCAGGGTTAAAAACAGCTTTATTTGACCGTAAGTTGTCACCTGGCGGGGGTATGTGGGGTGGCGCAATGATGTTCAACCAAATTGTTATACAGGAAGAAGCGTTGCACATTGTCAAGGACTTTAATATCAGCTATCAGCCTTATGAAAACGAACTTTATACCATTGACTCCGTTGAAAGTACCTCCGCTTTGCTTTATCATGCAGCTCATGCTGGTGCAACAATCTTCAACTGCTATTCTGTTGAAGATGTTGTCTTCAAGAATGATGTTGTAAGTGGTGTTGTAGTCAACTGGACTCCAGTCCTTCGCGAAGGACTACATGTTGACCCATTAAACATCATGTCTAAATATGTGATTGATGGCACTGGTCACGACAGCGAGATATGTAAAGTTGTAGAACGTAAAAATGGTATCCAACTTGACACTGCTACAGGCAAAGTTGTGGGTGAAAAGTCCTTGGATGTGGCTGAGGGTGAGCGTATGGTCGTTGAAGGCACACGTGAAATTTACCCTGGACTCTATGTCTGTGGCATGGCTTCTTCAGCCGTAGCAGGAACTCCAAGAATGGGTCCAATATTTGGTGGTATGTTGCTATCTGGGAAGAAGGTAGCTGATTTGATTATAAATAAACTAAAGAAATAAACATTATCTGATGAAATGGATAATCATTACCTCTCCCGAGTTCTTATCGGGAGAAGCTATCTTCATTGATAAACTCTTTTCACAAGGGCTTGATTTATTGCATCTGCGTAAGCCAGAAGCATCATTAGAAGCCTACAAGCGACTTCTTCTTCAAATACCAGAGCAGTGGCACAGTCGAATCGTTCTGCACGAACATTTTAAATTGGCAGAAGAATATAAGCTTCATGGTATTCATTTGAATCGGCGCTGTTCTGTGGCCCCCAATGCTTATCATGGAAGCATCTCTTGCTCCTGTCATACAATAGAGGAAGTTATTACACAAAAAGACTCAAAAGACTATGTATTCTTGAGCCCTATCTTTGATAGTATCTCTAAAGTAGGATATCATGCAGCCTTCTCCCCTACCTCACTTAAGCAGGCTGCAATGGAAAACATCATTGATGAAAAAGTAATTGCCTTGGGAGGTATAACTGCTAAAAACATTCCACTTGTCAAAGAATGGCACTTTGGTGGTGTTGCGTTATTAGGAGATATATGGAAGCGTATGTCAGACCCACAAGTAGATGAATATCTGAACCATATTCGAACACTCCTTTAATAAGTTTAGACCAATATGAACTCAAACTCAATAAAAATGATTCTCCAATTGACCTTTTATTATTCCTCTAAGTAACGAAATATAGAATAAACTGGGGTGTTTCTCAACCCCATTGACGAGGTAACCTTTAAAGGTATATAATCTAATGTTTCTGCTTCTTTCAGAATCATAAATGTCTTTTGTTCAAGCATTTTATTAATCCTATAGTGTGAGTCAATGTCCTTCTTCTTTATATCTACATGATATAGAATTACATATCCTGAAAAGTAATAACAAGCTATTATCTGTTTGCGATTCCTCTTTGGATAATACCAACACCCCGATGATGATACAACACGATCATACGTGTATTCAAATGGCGAAAGTCCTAAATCATATTTATAAATACCCTTTTGAGTATCTAAAGCAAAATCCTCATTGTAAAATTGTTTATAACCCATAGTATCCTTAGGATTTATAAACCTTCTAATACTGGCATTATCTTCTAAATTTACATAGAAGGGATATGTTTTCCTGTTCAATGAAATCGTACGTCCAATGTGACGATAAGTAATTCCCCCACCTTGTAATTGATTATCATATACCTCATAAAAGCTTTTTACGATTCCGTTTTTAACATATACAACCTCTGTTGACATCTGTGCATTGAGCATATATGCTTGTAACAAAAATACACAACAGAGTATTCCTCTAAGATAGTTATTAGAGATTCTCCTCAATTTCATTCTGTATACGCTCAGTTTCGCATCTGTTTTATATAATTCTATTTTATTATTCATCATCATTAATGTTTTGTTAATAGGTTTGATAATAAACAGTTGAAAAAGCAAAGATAATCATTTACAACATAAAAAGAAAATTTACCGTTCAATTTATAGGTCCCATTGAAATTAAAACCTCTATTAAAAACAAGCAAGAAACTACTATTCGTATCATTAGAATACTTTATTTCGTTTCACTCTTCTCCGTTCGCACTATTGGTGTTTGCCATCAACACCACATGTGCGGAGCATTAACACCTTAACAAACATATTCTACTTATTAGAGAATTGAACGTATTGAAGTTCATATTGGCTATTTGAAGCCGAATAAGCAATTTTATATAATAGCTGCAGTAGATAACGAATTATGCGACAGACAAGGTAAAGATCGATAAAAAAGAGAGTGAGTCAATTTTGACACACTCTCCCCTATCACAAAAGTTTATAGAAGATTGTTAACAGCTATCAAGCCTATCAAAAAATATCTATTTCATGCATTTAAAAGTACCAACCTTCTCTATCTTCAGCACATATAAACCTTTTTGTAGTGTTAAGGTCAAAGGTGCCATTGTTGTAACACCCTGTGCAACAATACACCCATTTGTGCTATAAAGAACATAGCGTAAACCAGCCTGCAATCCATCTACAATTACACCATTAGATGTTTCTCTAACTGTTACATGCGTATCTTCAATAGTTCTTACACCTGTTTCTATAGATTCAATAATATGCCCCGCAAATATATTCCAACCTATTTGATTAGCATAAAGATGTCCGCTCTTGACTGGAACTATCAAGCGTGCTTCGTTTATAAACACAATATCTGTAAACATGTTAGCATCTATTATTGCAGGAGTAACATCATAAGCATATACATCATGTAAATTAATACACTTTTCAAATGCGTCTTTTCCCAAACTACAACCTGCTGGAAGGTGAATAGTATACAAGCCTGTACAGGTTGAGAATGCACTCTTAGAGATAGTTTTAAGCATTGAAAAATAAGGAAGAGTATCTAAACTACGACAATACTTAAATGCACTTTCACCTATAAATTCTAATGCAGAACTACTATCCTCTTTTATTTTTATATTAGTGAGTTTAGGGTTATAACACAATGCATTATCTTTTATCACCTTTAATGATTCGGGTAAAGTTATTTTCTCTAAAGCAGTGTGGTGTGTTAGCGCATAAGGTGCAAGTGTAGTAAGACCTTCTCTTAACACTATTTCTTTTGCCTTCTCTCTTGATGGTTGAACTGGATAGAACAAAAGCGTTGATAATTGCGCATCATATAAAACTCCTTCAACACTGCGTAAATAACTATTTCCTTCTTCAACCTTTACACTTGTTAGGGCAGGAGTTGTTGTGAAGGCAGCTGGCTGCACATTTTGAGTCGTGGCAAGTATGGTATAAGACGCATCAGGACGTCCGTTAGGATAGCTCACCAACGTAGTTCTATCTTTACTATAAAGCACACCATCTACACTGGTAAAGTGTTGATTTGATGCAGGAACTTCAAACTTGATTAAGCTATTACAATATAAAAATGCAGGATAGCCTACCTTTTCCACCCTATCATTCAAGGTGAGAGAAGTCATTTGATTAGCTCCTTCAAAAGCGTGAGCATCTATGTGAGTTACATTAGATGGCAAAACAGCATCACCAACAGGTGACCATTTAATTAAATGTCCATCTACTATTGTTGCGTCAGTTGGCACCACTTCTCTCCTTTCACTACAAACCATATTTACTTCTACGTCTGATTGTAAGTTATCAATGGTATAAGTAGAGTTTGTGTACTTGAGTATTGTATTGCCATTTAATTGCCATTCATCAACATCATATCCTTCCTTAGGTTGCGCAGTAAAGACAATCTTAGACCCCTTTGGCAATGCCTCACCAGTACTTAACACAGTATTATCGCTTACATTTTGAGCTATAAGTGTACCCGTTTTATCATTAAACGATGCAAATTTAACAACATAATGATCTGCGACACGGTCAAAATCTACCTGAATGTCCATTGCATCTTCTGCAGAAAGTGTGATACTCGACATTGAATAAAAATCTGTTAAGTTCTCAAACTCAGCAGTTGCTACATTTTTCTTTTCTCTTTGCCAGTTTGTTATTCTATATCCACGGCGTGGCTTAGCTGTGAATGTAAGTTTTTCTCCAACTTTTACCTTTGAAGCACTTAACACTTGTGTTCCATCTTCCTTAGTGCAAGTAATTGAACCCATCATAGGCGACACACTTCGGAAAAAGATGTACGCCCCTTCTTCTGTTTTCCTAAAATGTACAACAACGTTTATATCCTGAGCAACATCTTCTATTTCTAATATGTTTCCTTTTACATTAGATGTTTTATCCTCACCATTTACTAACCATTCATAAGCCTCACAATCGAATAAAGGCATGCTCTTAATAGATAATTTAGAACCTTGTGCAATGTATGTATTATTTTTCACATCTGTCCCTGACAAGGTCCAGGCCTCTAACGAGCCAGGTCCTTCACTACTATAAGTCACCTTTACTTGCTTTACAGCATTAGCTTCACCAACAACTATCTTTGCTTTTTTGAATTCATTTTGTAGTCTTTGCTTTACAGTCTCATTACTAACATATACAATTGTACCCTCTTTATCTGGTAAAGCACCTCCAAAACCAGAGAATTGATCACTTAGATGAACATCTACCACCTTTAAGTTTCCTACTCCATTAAACGTCAATCCATAGATATTATTTACTTTTTGCAAATGAGGAACTAATAATTCTACAAGCGAGGAACAATTAGATAGTGCACTTTCTCCTATTTCTAAAACAGAAGGAAGATTAAGTTTAACAAGGTTAGAACAATTCTTAAAACTACCATCACCTAACTTTTTACACACTGAAGAAGCCGTGTATTCCGTTAAAGCGCAAGGAAATGAAACCAATGTTCCATCACTTTTGCGTATTAAGGCATGACCATCTGCCATAAAAGTTGCTGACGCTTGATCAACTACAAACTCCTTCAAAGCAGTACAATTAGAAAAAGGATTAGCTGTAACGTTAGATAAGGAAGCTCCCAAAGACACCGTGTTTAATTGTTCACAATTGGCAAATGCATTCTTACTAATGGTTTCCACTGCTGGCAGAGAAAGAGTTTTGATAGATGAGCAACCCTCAAAAGCCTCCTTATTTATAGTTTTAACGTGTATAGCTACCAAAGAAGTAATACCCGTACAACCCTTAAAAGCGTTCTTACCAATAGTAGTTACTTGGTTAAAATCAACACTCGTAATTTGTGTGTTACTAATGGCTTCACCACCGCCCCAACTATCTTCTCCACCTTCATCCTGTGTATAAAAACAGTTTTCGGCAATTTCAGTAACGCCATCGGGTATCTTTATACTTCCTGAAGCTCCGTCCCACGAAATAAGTTTACCATTTTCTACTCGCTGTGCATTAACTGATACGCTGCAAAAGATAACCAAAAAGGTTACTAAAAAAGGTTTTAATAGATTTTTTTTCATATACTATAAATTTAAAATAACAAATCACAACTATCAGACGCAAATATATAAAACTTTCATGAAAACAAAAACTTCTGAATGAAATTTTTGTTTTTAACTTTATCTCATATTAATCTTAGGCATTCGTAATAATGCGTGCACATCAGGTAAATTGGGTTTATAAAGGTTCCTCTTTAACCGAAAAAAGAGACTTGTTGATAAGGGATGTTATCAACGGTGAGAGTGACTAAATTGTACTTTTAACCATGAGTAATTCTGAGCCATTATACGCTACCTCATCAATTCATTCCAAATTTCTACTTTCTAATAACATCACAAATTCTTTAAAATAGATTTCCTGTCACTCCTATCATCCCCAAAAGACTTGTAACTCATTGACTTATAACAGATTTCTTTTAACTGTTAAAAGTGACAGCAAAATAAAATTAAAACTATCATAGTAATATAGCTTTCATTTCTGCAAAATGATAAACTATTCTATCTCATAAAGAGCAACTATAAAAGATAATTATTTGCAAGAATTACAAATTATGTGTACCTTTGCATTGTCTTAAGTAAGTTGGATAACTTACATATTAAAGATTACCTGAGGAATCAGAAAAAATAAAGAAATCCTTTTACCGTATAAAGGATTATCTATAGCACTTATAATAATTAAATTAGGTAAATAGCAATGAGGATAGCATTTTTCGACGCAAAGTCGTATGACATCGAGTCTTTCAACGAAGTAAACAAGGATTATAATTTCGATATTCGCTATTATCAAGAGCGTCTCAGTATTAGTACTGTGCCTTTGGCAAAGGGTGCAGACGTGGTTTGTATTTTCGTAAATGCAGAGTGCGATGCAAGAGTTATTGATGAATTAGTGAACAATGGTGTAAAACTTGTAGCTCTTCGATGTGCCGGTTTCAATAATGTTGACCTTAAGGCTGCTGAAGGTCGTATTAAGGTGACACACGTACCTGCTTACTCTCCACATGCCGTTGCTGAGTATGCTGTAGCACTGATGCTAAGTCTTAACCGTAAAATTTATCGTGCTGTGAACCGTACACGTGATGGAAACTTCACTTTACATGGTTTGTTAGGCTTCGACATGTATGGTAAGACAGCAGGTGTTGTTGGTATGGGTCGTATTGCCAAGGAGCTTATTAAGATTCTTCACGGCTTTGGTATGAATATCATGGCATACGATCTCTATCCAGATCAAGAGTTTGCAAAGCAGTATAATGTGAAGGTTGTTCAGCTTGACGAACTTTATGCGAATAGTGATATCATCTCCCTCCACTGCCCATTGACACCAGACACAAAGTTCCTTATCAATAAGGAAAGTATTGCGAAAATGAAGAAGGGTGTGATGATTATCAATACTGGTCGTGGTCAGCTTATCCACACAGAAGACCTTATCGAAGGCTTGCGTACAAAGCAGGTGGGTTCAGCTGGTCTTGACGTTTATGAAGAGGAGAAGGAGTACTTCTATGAGGATAAGAGCGATAAGATGATTGACGATGACGTATTGGCTCGCTTACTGATGGTTCCAAACGTTGTATTGACCTCTCACCAAGCATTCTTTACAAAAGAAGCACTCTACAACATCGCTGTTTCAACCCTTAGCAGTGTAAAAGAACTATCAGAGGGTAAGGAACTTAGTTGCCAAGTAAAGTAAGTATTAGACTCTTATAATCCTCATAAAGATTATAAGTTCAGTATTAGGTATATAATAAGGTGGATTGAAAGAAAAATCTTTTTCAATCCACCTTTTTCTATGTATTTTCTTTGTTGTTGTATCATATAAATAATATTTAACGCAAAAACCTTTGAAGTTACATTAGTTTCGTTTAACTTTGCGCACATAATTAACGAAATATTCAATATAAAACTTCTCTATTGGAGGCTTTAAAAGGCTTATGATGAGGAGTATAATAAAGGATAACTATAGAATAAAATATACTTAATAAAAAACAAAGAGTTATGAAAAAGATTTTAGTTGTAGCAGTACTGATGCTTTCATCAGTATCTACATTCGCACAGCATGCAGTTGGTTCATTCAACCTTCAGCCAAAGGTTGGTGTAAACATTGCTAACCTCACAGAAGTAAAAGATTCAGATCCACGTATTGGTCTTGCTGCTGGTGTTGAAGGCGAGTATCAGGCAAGTGATATCTTCTCTGTAAGTGCAGGAGTTCTCTACTCTATGCAAGGTGCAAAGCAGGAGTTTTCTGTTCTGAATCAGACATTTAAGAATACATATAAGCTTGATTACATTAACGTTCCAATTATGGCAAACGTTTATGTAACAAAGGGTTTGGCTGTTAAATTGGGTGTTCAACCTGGCTTCTTGATTAGTAGCACTACTAAGGCAGAAGCTAACACATTCCTTGGAACAGGAAGTTCTACTAATGATATTAAAGCAAAGTCAGTTGACTTCTCTATTCCTGTAGGTATCTCTTACGAATACAACAACTTCCAACTTGACGCTCGTTACAACTGGGGTTTGACCAAGGTTTTTGAGAACTACAAGAATAAGAACAGCGTATTCCAGATTACTTTGGGTTACAAGTTTGACTTGTAAATCATTAAAACAAATACTATATTGTTTTGAGGAGACCACAGGGTCTCCTCTTTTCGTTTATACATTATCGTCCTCTATATGATTAAAACCCGAATCGGTCATTACACCACAATATGTATAGTTCTTCTTACTATGGTTTTGTTTCCTAACCAATTCGGGTTAAAGCGATAATATTAGAGGGCTTTACTCCTAATTATTTCATGAAAAGACTTTGGGTTGATTTTATGTTTCTTATATAATAAAGGTGTACTATCTTACCTGTAAAAATACTCTTTTCACCCGATAAATAAACCGCCTAAGAATAGATAAAGTAGTCTTTTCTTACCCTATTTATCATCAACTAAGATAATGTAATTTATGAAAATTGTATGAAAATACATTTTTTTTCGTACCTTTGCAGCACACTTAGGATAATAAATAGCAAAAATTAGTATGTCATATCAATTTTCAAAGTACGAAACACACTATCGTAACCTTACTTATTTAGGCGTTCCAATCATTATCGGACAATTAGGAAACCTTATTCTTAACTTTGCCGATACACTTATGATTGGACATCATAGTACAGAAGAATTGGCTGCAGCGGCATTTGTCAACAATATGTTTACGCTGGTCATTATTTTTGCTATTGGCTTTACATATGCTATTACAGCACTTGTTGGTATTCTGTACGGACAGGATAAGACGCATCGTATTGGTGAAGTAATGAAGAGTGCTGCTGCAGCAAACACCTGTATGGCAATACTTTTATCTGCTATTATGATTGTTCTGTACTTGAACATTCATCGTTTGGGACAGCCAGAAGAGTTATTACCACTCATTCGCCCTTACTTCCTTATCCAACTTGTGTCTCTCCCATTTGTATGTTGGTTTAATACTTTCCGCCAGTTTACCGATGGTATCACTGACACAAAGGTGGCAATGTGGATTCTTGTTGCTGGAAATGTGATGAATATCTTTGGCAACTGGATACTGATTTATGGCCATTTAGGACTTCCAGAGATGGGACTGGTTGGTGCAGGACTATCTACAATGATTTCACGTATCGTGATGGCTTTCATTATGGTAGGCATCTTCTTCTTTAGTAAAAAATATAAAGAATACAAGAAGGGATGGAGTTTAGGCCAGGTGAAATATGCAGACTTCAAGCAGATTACTGTTCTTGGTATTCCTTTAGCATTACAAATGGGTATGGAAACTGCTGCCTTTAGCCTTTCAAGCTTGATGGTTGGCTGGTTCGGTACAGAATCCTTAGCAGCTCATCAGGTTATGTTGACGATTTCACAGTTAGGCTACATGATCTACTATGGCTTGGCAGCAGCGGTAGCAGTACGTATTAGTAACTTCATGGGACAACGTGACTATCTTGCTGTAAGAAGAACAGCAACGGCTGGAATTCATTTAGTCTTCTTGCTTGCCATACTAACTTCGGTGCCAATCTTCATTTGCCGTCATATCATTGGTGGACTTTTCACTGATAATGTAAACGTTATTTCAATGGTATCTATGACGATTATTCCATTTATGATTTATCAGTTTGGTGATGGCTTACAGTGTAATTATGCCAATGCAATGCGCGGTACAGCTAATGTTCGTCCGCTAATCTGGATTGCGTTTGTATCTTTCTTCGTTGTTTCTCTTCCTTTAGGCTATCTCTTTGGAGTCGTTATGAACTATCAGCTGGTCGGTGTTTGGTTTGCCTTCCCATTTGGTTTAACACTGTCAGGCGTACTTTACTATATCTACTATCAGAAGGGATTGAACAAGATAGAGTCTGGAGCAAAGATATAATTCATAATTATGATTACTACTACACTTCATAATTATGATTATCATTATTTGCTATTCTTAAAATATGACCTTGATAATAGATTAAGAGCAACATAACTTCAAAAGGCGATAATAAGTAATGATATTAATTCATCAACTTATTATCGCCTTTTGACGTATCCCCTCTGTAATATTCGAGGTAAAATTAAATAGAAATCTACTCTTTATAATTAATTGCCTCCATGAACCGCTTGATAACCTCTGGCTTACCCGTATGCTTACCTTTATCTTCAGAGATCTTACAGGTTTCGTTATAGAACGGCCATGACTCCGTAATCTTTACAGCGACCAACTTAATAACAATGTTCATTGGCTTTACATGTGGAAAATCATTGGTGAAGTGAGTACCAATACCAAATGAAGGCTTCACTCGATTCTCAGCATAACGCTGTATCTCAATAGCCTTATCCGTATCTAAAGCATTTGAGAATAACACCTGCTTATCACGTGCATCGATACCAAAAGAATTATATTTTGCAATGATCTTCTCTAATTGCTCAAAGTTATCACCAGAGTCTATGCGCAACCCCTTGAACTGATTAGCAAAGTCTTCAGAGAAGTTATAAGAGAATATATCCCATCCAAAGGAATCATAAAGATAAGTTCCTAAAGCACCTCGATAAGTCCTACGCCATGCTTCCATGGCCATATAGTTTGCCATCTGAGGGCCAAACATACCGCCAATAGCGCAAATAAACTCATGCGCCATCGTACCAACAGGCATAAGATTATACTTCATAGCAAGATGAATATTGCTTGTACCTACAAAGCGTCCTTTCCATTCGCGACTGTCATAGCAATCCTTCATGGCACAAACAGCAGTATCTTCTGCTGTAAGGCTGGCACGACGACGTGTACCAAAGTCTGAGAAGACACACCCCGCCTCAAGTAGTCGTTCTGTTTTACGATAGGTCTTATCGTATAGTTCTTGATAATCAAACTCTTGAGCTTGGTCATTAAACATATAGAATAACTCTGAGATAATGGCAAGAACCTTTACCTCTAACAGAATAGTATCAGCCCATAATCCTTCAAACTCAATATGAAGATGCCCATCCTCATCCTGCCATACCTTCACCCACTCACGTGAAAAGCGAAAGCCGCGGAGGTATGTCAAGAACCATTCTGGAAGATAATTGCACTTCTGTCGAAGAAAATTTATTTCTTCGTCGGTAATAACAACCGTCTCAAGTAACTCTATTTGATGTTCCACTTCACGTGCAAAACCTTCTGGATAGACCGTATCGTCACGGTCAACAAATTGATAGCAAACATGTGCACGTGGATAATTGTCAATGACAGCGCAGCACATTGTAAGCTTATAAAGGTCATCGTCTGTAAAGTGATTAATAATCTGTCTCATCTTATTATTGTTGAATTTAGTTGTCAAAAGTATAAAAAAGAAATGGAAGGACAAAGGGTTTTGTCAAAAATATGACTTAATGATAATAGCAAAAGGAGATATATGAGTAAAATAAAATCGGTTCATTAGAATTAAGAAATAACCTTCTAATGAACCGATTTAGAGTAAAGTCTTTTAACTTAAGTTATATGTATGTACACTCACACCTTGCGCTGACGGCAGATAATTAATTCCCCACCAGCACATCTGCAGTAAGATGAAGGCTATAATGAGTACCCATAAGGCTGGGCGAACAATGCGAGGACGATACTGACGATAGTGAACATAGACCAAATAAGCAAGCCAAGTAATAGCAGCCCATGTCTCCTTTGGGTCCCATGACCAATAATGTCCCCATGCCTCTTTTGCCCACAAAGCACCCATAAGCATACCAAGTGTCATAAATGATAGTCCAACGTAGGCAAGATTATCAGTTATCTCCATCTCTTTATCTGTATCAGTTCCCTTCTTAAAGAAAAGAAGATAGACCGACATGACTACTGCTGCACCCAAAAGTGCGTATGCCATCATATACACAATTACATGAGGAGCAAACCATGGACTCTGCAAGGCTGGCATAAGCGTCTTGGAATGAATCTCAGGCTTGAAGATATTAACACATACAAACACTGTTGCAAGAAGTGTTGAGAAGCTCAATATCCATTTATACTGCCAACGACTAAAGACAATAATACCTGCCAAAGGAAGAAAAAAACTATACCATAAACGCGTTTCTCCCATCGTTCGAAGTGGTGGACGTTCCAATGTTATCCACATAATGAGAATGTAGGAAAAGAAGATTACAAGTCCAAGACCTGTTGCGCCAAACGCTAAGATACGACGGTTACGCCATGCAGCCCATGCACCTATAGCCCATAAAACTACTGATACAACTGCAAATATGATAAAATAACTCCAAATCATAGCTTAACCTCCTTCTTACGACTTGCTGTCAAGAACATTCCAACAGCTCCAAATAACAACATGAATATACCTACATAGACAACTGGCATCCAAGGATCTGTTACAATCTCAAAGATACTTAGATTACTCCACTTGCCCATTTGCTCATTGTAACTTAGCTGATAGATTTTCCATCCATCAATACTAAAAGGTTTGTTAACCTCTATCTCGGTGTGAATATTCTTTCCATCCTGTGTATAGATGTCAACAAGTGAAGCGAAACGACGTGGCTCACGATTTGGCATAACCAATCTTCTACCATCACTAAGTTTCAAAGACTGATAAGGGAAAAGATAGCTTCCACAAGTGAGCCAACCAGTGTAGCTATGCTGCACACCCTTGTAGGGTGCATTGCCAGTAGTGACCTTCACCAATATCGCACAAGCAGTACCTGTTGCATCCGAAGCTATATAGCCATCCTTATTACGTGCTTGTCCTAAAGAGTCCATACGGATATTGCCCATCATACCACCAGGTATCTTACCAACCATCTTACTAAGCATAACTGGCATAGCATTATCAATGCGCTTGAGAACCTCAATCTTACAATCTAACAGTTGACCAGACTTTACATTCTTATCTAAAAGAATATTCTCAGGCTTTCCCTTAGGAAGTGGAAGCCCCATATTATCAATAAGCATGAGCTTAGGTGGATATTCATCAATGGTAAACTTCTCCAGTTGAATTGCAACAGGGAGGTGATGAACGGCACTAAAAGTATCAAGACCACGCCACTCTACCTGTCCTTGCTCGCAAAACATCTTTACTCGAAGCATATCTGCGCTACCAAGTGTACCGCATGTAAGAACAAGGAACAGTCCGACATGACTCGTTAGTGTTGGCAAGCGACGCCAAGAGAAATGTACTATTTGATTCAAAGTTACTTCACCAACAATGGCTGTCATCCATAAGTAAACAAGGACAAACGGCCAGAAATTAAGCATCTTTGTTAGACCAAGTGGGTCTATAGGAGCTTTCCCTTCTGCCACTTGTTTGGTAAGTCCCATAAGAAGAGTGAGTATTGCAGCTGTAGCAATAGCTGGAATCGCCGCTTGCATGGTTGACATGAAACGACAGAAATAAAACCGCTTACGAAGTGCGTAGACTATGATAAATGCCAGTACGAGTAAGATTAATGTAATAATGTTGGCTGGCCAAGCAAAGATACCCCACTCTAAGGGACCTATTGTTACCTGTAATAATCCACCTGTAACCAATAAACCAACGACTATTGCTGTACCTTCTCTAAGTGTATAAGGTTTATTCCACATAGTAAAAGAGGCTCTCCCCCACTATTAATAAGGTCTTGAAAAACTTTATTTTATGTTTGTGAAGTACGAGCAGATAAATGATTTCGTTTTGATATATAAAATATTAGGATACAAGAATATTCTTCAAATAGAGTATTCCTATTTTACTGAACAAGATTCCTCCCCTAATGGGAAGGAATCCTGTGTGTAAGTTTGTTTACATCGGTTTAGTTATAAACCGCTTATTCTTGCGTGCCTGCTCTATCCACTTCGGAACGATAGTGTCAAGGAACTGCTTCTTTTGTGCATTAAGCTTAGTCATATCTAAGCCAATGTAAGACTGTGCCTTAGCCTTAGTAGAAACGTCAGGAAGAGGAATCTGTCCTGTAAAGCCGTGACGAGCAACTACACGTGCAATCTGTAAGCGTGCATCCTTTGCATATTCCATTGCACTTCCAAGGAGTCGCATTACTTCTTGTGGAGCATGGAAAGCAGCACCGTGGCTGGCAACAGCATAATCCCAACGCCACTGACCCTTACGAAGATCTTTCAAAACAGGCTCCATCTCAGCCTCAGTTGCACCCTTTTCCCATGCAAATTTAGCTTCAATATGTGCTGCAGCAAGTTCTCTTTCGACATGAGTACGGAAGTCATAAATCTTCTGTTGACGCTCATATACATTCTGACGAAGTGTTTCAGCATCTTGACGGTGACAAGTCTGGCAAGTACGACTAATGTTTGCTAATGGACTTGTAATATGGTGATCTGTATATTTCACACCACCCTCAGAGATGTAAGGCATATGACAATCAGCACATGAAACACCACGCTGTCCATGGATTCCCTGTAAATGCAATTCATAACCAGGATGCTGTGCTTTGAGAATCTTAGCCTTTGAGAGTGGGTTGATGTAATCGTAGAACCCAATACTATCGAAGTATTCCTCTGCTGCCTCACACGTCATACCCTTTTCTTGAGGGAAATGTAGATAGTTGCCATTCTCTTTCTCGAAGTAGTATTCCGTGTGGCACTGTGCGCAGACCAGGCTACGCATCTCTTGATGGCTGGCTTTTCTCACGTCTTTACCGACACGAGCCCATGCCTCATAGAGAGCAGGACGAGCGGGACGAAGTTCCATCGTCCTTGCATCATGGCAGTCAGAGCAACCGACGGTGTTCATGACCTCTGGTCCCCAGTCGCTCCACTTGGCAGCATAGAATTTATCAGTTCCTTTCTCACGCATTAGACGTGGAACATCAGGACCCTTGCAGGTCCAACAGGTTCCTGGCTGTATGTCATCTTGTCCATCAACACCTGGACTTCCTGTACGCATAATCTTACGTAAATCATCAATACAATGACGGTGTCCACGTGGTGTATTATACCCTCTTGAGAAAGAATAGCCAGCCCATAGGATAACCATTTCGGGTCTCTCAGCCAGTACATCTACTTCCTGGGAAGAATTGTACTTACTCACGAAACTTGTGTCTTCTGTCATTGCCCACGTCTCATATTCACGTGGGAAATCAGCTGCAAATTTCTCATTCTGAGATACAATGGAGTCAGTCATCGGTGTACGTCTGTTGTTGAACACACTTACAACCTCAGCTCTTCTTTCAAGCATTGAAGAACAGAGCAGTCCAAGAATGAACACGAGAACCATTGCTCCTCCAAAGAGTAGCCAGCCTTGCCATTTCTTTAATGTCTTTGCCATAATTATCGATTTTTAGTTCTTATTTTTTCTTTCCTAACACTTTTTGCAACCAATCTGGAACAGGAGAAGGTGGCATTGGTTCCACATATTCTGCACCAGGAGTACTTGAGAGAGAATTCATCTTCATGTGTGCTACATCACGATGACAATCCCAACAGGCTTTACCCTCACCACGCTGAGCCTCCATGTAATCTATTCTGCCTGTATTAACAAACTCTTGATTTAATTGTTTATGGCAGCGGATGCAGTTATCCATTATCACTTCTGCCGATGCTGATTCTGCCTGAATAGTTTGCGATTCATTAAATGTAACAAAATAAGCAACATGCTTCATACCATCCATACCTTTAAAAGCATAGTGTGCAGCAACGTTATCATTAGGAACGTGACAATCGTTACATGTGGTGTTACGAGCATGTGCAGAGTGTGACCACGTAGCATAATAAGGTGACATGATATGGCAATTAATACATGCCGCTGGGTCATCACCTATTATATAGGTATGCATACGTAGAAGATAAAAGAATAACCCTGTTAATCCTACTATCACACCGCACAAAATAGATAATGTAACCTTTTGCCGATATGAGATGCATGATAGAAACTTATCTATCATACTTTTCAATTTGGTAGATATGGTTTTTAGTTTCATAGGATTTATATCTTGTTTCGTGCACAAAGATATGTATTATTTTTCATTAGACAAGTAAAGAAAAAGAAAAAATCATCATAAATTATGATTTAGACTAAATCTAATATATTTTTATCGTGAAGAAAAGAATTTATGTCCATGACAAGAATTACTTATTTCCATGAAGAGAAATGTTTTTTGGGTTCTTCTGTTAAATGTGTAGACGCTTTTCGTATTGCTATAAAGGAAAAAACGAAGTTACTCATTAAACAAAAACATGGCTTAGGCAGTCAACATTCTATCCATTTATCATCCACTTCATTGAAAACCTTTCCATTTTAAGACTTCGATAATCAATAGACAATAGATTGAAAAATCATTACATAACTTCAAGCAAGACATCTATAAATAACGGCAAAAACACATACAAAATATAGGTTTGTAACCATAAGGAAATCAATTAGTTACAAAGTAGTAAAGTAAAAGGTGCTTAATAAGACATCAAAAGGGCATTAGTAAGGGGCTTAAAGGGCACCTTTTGCAAGTCAATTAGGCGTCTTTAAGAAGCCAAAAGAGCATGTCTTGGCTTTGACCCACACGAAAATAATTTACAAACTTCTATTAATAAGGGAATAAGTTGTTTGTAGAAGACAGATAGACATCGCACCTAATTACGTTTATCGTGTAGTATATCCCCCTTTTTAAAACTCTCTAATTGGGGGGAAGCATACTGGTGTTGGGTGATGGTTGTTGGGTGTTGAGCCTTTATAAAACTATCTTATTGGAAGAAATTATGCCATGTATGTGGATTAATCTCATTCTATTAACAATCTACGCACTTAGCGGAAGAACCTTTTTTCATGAAAATAATTCGACATAGTACTTGTATAAAGAATAATACCATAGTATAATAAACATGTAAAAAGAATCACAAGACAGCTTTTATACCATTATTCAAGCACAATGTTTTTAACTTTTTTTCAATACAGTATAGTAGTTATATCATTTAAAAATAGTAACTTTGTGCGAATTTAATCAGTAAGTTGTGACTAAAGATATAGTCAAAAAAAGAGTTCGAGACATTCTGGATGAATACCTCGAAGCTAACAATCATCGCAAGACTTCAGAGCGATATGCCATCTTGGATGCGGTGTATGACATGGGAGAACATTTCTCCTTAGATGAATTGGGTGCAGCACTTGAAAAGAATAATTTTCGAGTTTCGCGTGCCACACTTTACAATACGATGCGTCTTTTCATTGAATTACGTCTCGTAGTCAGACATCGGTTCATCGGTCAAACCAAGTATGAGGCATGCTATAACAATGAAGATCATATCCATCAGATCTGTACGCTATGCGGAACAGTGACAGAGGTTGATTCCCCAGAGATTGCGGATGCTATAAAGAACACAAAGTTCCACCGCTTTCGCCGAGATGGTTTCTCCTTATATATATATGGCATATGCTCACGCTGTCAAGCTGCCTTGTCGCGTCAGAGAAGCAAGTTTCTTACACAGAAACAAGTAAAAAACTCACATAAAAGCAAATGAACACAGGTAAAGTAGACGTCCTGTTGGGTCTCCAATGGGGTGATGAAGGAAAAGGTAAGGTTGTAGACGTGCTCACACCACGCTACGATGTAGTAGCTCGTTTCCAAGGAGGTCCGAACGCAGGACACACTCTTGAGTTCGAAGGTCAGAAGTACGTGCTGCGTTCTATACCATCTGGCATCTTCCAAGGTGGCAAAGTTAACATCATTGGCAATGGAGTTGTTTTAGCTCCAGATCTCTTTATGGGTGAAGCAAAAGACCTTGAGAAGAGTGGACATCCCCTAAAGGAGCGTTTACATATCTCAAAGAAAGCCCACCTTATCATGCCAACACATCGTATCCTCGACCGCGCTTACGAAGCAGCAAAGGGTAAAGACAAAGTTGGAACTACTGGCAAGGGTATTGGTCCTACTTATACTGATAAAATCAGTCGAAATGGTTTACGTGTTGGTGATATCCTCTGTGACTTCGAACAAAAGTATGCTGCTCATAAGGATCGTCATATGAAAATGCTTGCAGCACTTGGTTGGACAGACTTTGAAGGCTTAGAAGAGACTGAGAAGCTATGGATGGAAGGCATAGCATATATGAAGGAGTTTAAGTTTGTTGATTCTGAAAATGAAATCAACCGCCTCCTTCGTGAAAATAAGCATATTCTTTGCGAAGGTGCGCAAGGAACAATGTTGGACGTAGACTTTGGTTCTTATCCTTTCGTAACTTCTTCAAATACAATTTGTGCAGGTGCTTGTACTGGACTTGGTATTGGTCCTAATAAGGTGGGTAATGTCTATGGTATCATGAAGGCTTACTGTACTCGTGTCGGCTCTGGTCCATTCCCAACAGAATTATTTGACGAGACCGGAAAGACGATTCGTGATCTCGGCCATGAGTATGGAGCTGTTACCGGACGTGAGCGCCGTTGTGGTTGGATTGACCTTGTTCAGCTTCGCTACTCTGTAATGGTAAATGGCGTGACTGAGCTTATTATGATGAAGAGTGATGTTCTTGATAGCTTCGAAACTATCAAGGCATGCGTTGCATACGAGTTGCCAGATGGTACAGAGACAAAGGACTTCCCTTACGAGATTGATAATGTGAAACCAATCTACAAGGATTTCCGCGGTTGGAAGAAAGATATGACAAAATGTAAGTCACAGGATGAATTCCCAGAGGAGTTCCGTGAGTATGTAGCTTTCCTTGAGAACTATCTTGAGACCCGCATTGGTATTATCTCTGTTGGTCCTGACCGCGAACAAACGATCGTTTTATAATCTTGTTTAGGCTGTGACTGGCGGTTATAAGCATTCAGAAAAGCTTATATTCGTTTCTCACAGCCTAATATTTTTCATTCGTAAAACAAAAATACAAGACAAATGGCAAACAAACCTTCCATCCCAAAGGGTACCCGTGACTTCGGTCCAGATGAGATGGCAAAACGAAATTACATATTTGATACCATCAAGCGTGTTTACGCTCTCTATGGCTTTCAGCAGATAGAGACACCTTCTATGGAGACCTTACAGACGTTGATGGGTAAGTATGGTGAAGAAGGAGATAAACTTCTTTTTAAGATTCTGAATTCAGGAGATTACTTGAAGGCTGTTAGCGATGAAGAACTTAAGGAGCGCAATACACTAAAGATGCAGACAAAACTCTGCGAAAAGGGATTGCGTTATGACCTTACAGTACCTTTTGCTCGCTACGTGGTGATGCATCGTGATGAGTTGCAGCTACCTTTCAAGCGTTACCAAATACAGCCAGTTTGGCGTGCAGACCGTCCACAGAAGGGTCGTTATCGTGAGTTCTATCAGTGTGATGCCGATGTAGTAGGCTCTGACTCATTACTAAACGAGGTGGAGTTAATGCAGATTATTGACACTGTATTTACAGAGTTTGGCATTCGCGTACAGATAAAGATTAACAATAGAAAGATTCTCACAGGTATAGCTGAAGTAATTGGTGAGAAGGATAAAATTGTTGACATCACAGTTGCTATCGACAAACTTGATAAGATAGGACTTGATAATGTAAACGAAGAACTGCGTAATAATGGAATCTCTGAAGAAGCAATAGAGAAGTTGCAACCTATCATTAAGTTAGAAGGAACCAATGAAGAGAAACTTGATGTTATTGCAGAAGTCTTGAAGGAGAGTGAAACTGGACTAAAAGGTGTTGAAGAAACGCGTTTTATCCTTGAAACATTGAAGGGTTCTGGACTAAACAATGAGATACAGCTCGACCTTACTTTGGCACGTGGATTGAACTATTACACAGGTGCTATCTTTGAGGTTAAGGCCCTTGATGTACAGATTGGTTCTATCACAGGTGGTGGACGTTATGACAACCTAACTGGTATCTTTGGTATGCCAGGTATCTCTGGTGTCGGAATTAGCTTTGGTGCTGACCGCATTTATGATGTTCTAAATACGCTCGACCTCTATCCAAAGGAGAGCGTACAGGGTACACAGCTTCTCTTTATTAACTTCGGAGAGAAGGAAACTGCCTACTGTCTGCCAATTGTTGCAGCTGCACGTAGGGCTGGTATTCGCACTGAAATGTTCCCTGACAAGGCTAAAATGAAGAAACAAATGAGCTATGCCAATGCAAAGAACATTGGTTTTGTTGCCCTTGCAGGTGAAACTGAAATGCAAGAAGGTAAGATAACACTAAAGAATATGACTACTGGCGAACAGGAACTTGTAAAGCCAGAGGAGATTATTAGTAGATTTTAGAAGACACTCCCCTCCCCCTGTTAAGGAGAGGGGGACTTCTTTTTTATTAATGCCTTTTATTAGTCTGCTTAGTAAGTAAGACACAAGCAGAAGCTAACTATATTACCACTAAACATGAAACGAATCCTTATTCTTTGCTTTATAGTATTAGGTTGGTTACATTCAGCCTTTGCCCAAGTAAAATTCAACATTGATGGCTTTTCCAAACAATACTATGGTAAGGTTTATTTCTCTGACACATCAGCAATTTCTTCTGCTGGTTGGGTTGAAGTTTATGACCGCTCTACTAAAAAGAAGCTTATTCATGTTGATGCTGATGAACTATCATTTGATCTTCATGACGGAGAAATTAAAGCAAATATAGCCGAGATTCCATATGGAGAATACAGTGTTCTACTCTATGAGGATTATAATTTTGATGGAATAAAGGACTTTGCTATTATGGATGGGTTCAACAGTTGCTATGGCGGACCTTCCTTTCAAATATTTTTAGCATCAGACAAAGACTTTGTTTATAATGATGATTTCACGGAATTAGCACAAAATAATTGTGGCATGTTTGTGGTTGATGCTAAAAACAAAGTTATATCTACAATGACGAAAAGTGGTTGTTGCTGGCACCAGTACTCAGATTATATTGTAGAAAACAACCACCCGAAGCTAATCAGCACACACACTGAAGACTGTCAAAGAGCCCCTCTTTGTACCGTAACTACAGAAGAGTGGAAAGGAAGAAAAATGATAAAGACAGTCGTCAATACGATTAATCTTAAAAGTGAACTTATCAAAGATTATTTCAAGTTCCATATTGATAAAGAGAACAAAGACATTATCCTTTATAACTTAGACAATTATTTGCTTTATTATGTAATTCTTGATGCTAAAAAGAATGTGGAATTTTACTATCCAAATGACATGTCTCACCAGACATCAAACTTTAAATATGATAGGAAAAATGGTAAGATAACTTTCAAAAATAAGGATGCAAGCTATACTATTTATGACAAGTCTGGAAATATAGGTATTGATATTACTTACAAAGGTAAAACTCATCAGTGGAAAGGTAACGCAAAAAGTCGTCGAGGTAGCATAGGTAAATTATTGAAAGGAAGCTTAAATAATGTTGTATATCAATAGCAGAAACGTATTGTTTTAATATTATATCAGAAGAAATTCATTAGCTCCAACCAGAGTTCTGTCTTATTCTTAATTAGGGTAAAGGATCGATCAAGCTTGAAGATAAGACAAGATAACAACACATATAAAGGGTATCCAGAGACGGGACAACTCATAAAGTAAAATTACATAAGCGTAAACAAAAACTTAATAGAGTAATGACTTTTGGAAAACATTATGTACTTTTGTAACATAAAGCTGCATTTAAAAGTATATTATAGATTGTGGAACAATAAAGAACTTAAATCATGAATAAACTAACAACACTATTCCTTGCAATGCTGCTGAGCTGTAGCCTTTCGGCTCAACGACTCTATGTAGGCACTTATAATATCCGTTATAACAACCCAAATGATGAAAAAGAAGGCAATGCATGGGCACAACGTTGTTCACATTTGTGTGACTTCATCAATTTTGAACAGCCAGAAATATTTGGTACACAAGAGGTACTTGCAGACCAACTACATGATTTAATGAAAGGATTAGATAGTTATGATTATATTGGTGTTGGACGAGACGATGGTAAAGAAAAAGGAGAATACGCAGCAATCTTTTATAAAAAAAATCAACTTAGTTTATTAGATAGTGGTAATTTCTGGCTCTCTCCTACTCCTGAAAGAGCTTCTTTGGGATGGGATGCAGCGTGTATTCGTATTTGTACATGGGGAAAATTTCAAGACAAGGTATCGGGTAAGCAATTTTATTTCTTCAATACTCACATGGACCATGTGGGTACTGTGGCACGGAGAGAGAGTGCTCGATTAATTTTAAAACGCATTAATCAGTTATCAAAAGGGTTACCTACAATTCTGACGGGCGATTTTAATGTAGACCAAACAGATGAAATCTATCAAATCTTCTCTAACTCTGGGGTTCTACGTGATTGTTACACCAACGCTCTACAACGCATGACACCTACTGGAACATGGAATGACTTTATGCAGGATAGTCGCAGTAAATCCCGAATTGACCATATTTTCGTTTCTTCTGATTTTAAAGTTCCACATTATGCTATCTTTACCAACAGCTATTGGCTTGGTAAATCACGTCGCAATATCTCAGACCATTATCCCGTCATGGTAAAACTTATATTCGCGCAAGATAAGACTCTTACAAAGTAATACCCACCTTCTTTATACTAACACAATAGAAGTTGAACTGGATTACCTAATTACTCAAGCGCGATTTCAACTTTGATGATACAATACAAAGACTAAAACACCAATCGTGTTAGTACTGAACACCATTAGTGTTTACGCATAGCACCATTGGTGCTCACGTATAACACTACTATTCAGCCTTATATTTTCAATCGGAAAGAGTTCTATTCTATATTAATAAAGCGCTTATTTTGAACTCCGACGTAGTTGGCGACGCAAATATGCCTTGTATATCATATGCCACCACCTTGAGATAGGACGCCCCCATACGGTTTCAGATGGAAAGTCTATCGCAAAATGAAGATTTCGATATATTTCTAAAAAATATTGGGAATAAACTGATTTACCAGCAAATGAATAACGATGATCATGAAAACCAAAATTACCTGCCATCAATATTTCAGAAACAAGCATCTTACCTATTCTATCATTAGGCTCCAAGAGTAAATACTTGTCTGGTAAACCAAATATATCTTTCATTACATACATTACAGCTGCTGTGAATTTGCACATCCCGACATCTTTCAGTACATGAAGAGTTTCTTTACGCTCCTTCTCGCTAAAGCCACGTAGCAACAAATAATAATAATCTATCATTTGTCTTAAACCAATACCTTCAAAAAAGAAATGGTGCATCAAATGAGTCAACTGAAAAACACGATTAAAATCATCTGTTACAGTATAAATCTTTCCTAAACCATCTGGTAACTCTGTTAGATGCTTAAACTGATTCTCTTTACATTGTTCAAAGTATCGACGTAACTTATATTCATGCCACAAATTTCCCATAAATGAAGGGAAAAAGTGAACTTCTACTGGTGTTTTAAAATAACTCAGTTCAATGTGATGATATCCGATTTCTCCTTTACTATCTAACTCACGAGAAATACGTATAATATCTAACGTTTTTGCATCAGTCCATAGGTCTATATCGCCTGATGTACGCATATAGGGATCAGGATACATCAATGCATTAGTTTGCCCTTTTAAAACACAACTACGTACACCATACTTTTCACGTAATAATGTTGTAAGTGCATCTGCATCTTTATAAGTTTGTTTATTAGCTTGCTCTATATAAGAGTAAGCACCATACCACTTAAATATTTGCTCCTTATTAGGACGATATGGAGATTCTGACAACTTCTTTATACCATGAAATAAGACACCAAGAATAGCTTGTTTTTTTCCAAACTTATAGAGTGCATCCCAATCCATCTCTGCTAAATTAGCAGGTACCTTAGCATCCTCCTTTAAGCAAAAACGCAGAAACTCAAAGAAAAGGACAAAAGAATCTTTTTTTTTATATTCCATTAAGTGTAATTAAAAATCCACTACTCGACCAATGAATTATTTATCGAGTACAGAGTATTTACTATTATTACTTACATACTCTGGTACAATTTCTTTCATTTTTTCAACAATAGCCATATCATCGTAGGTGTGACTCAAAGCTATAAGTGATTCTATTTGCTTGTTTACCTCATTAAAATCGTACTCACGTACCTCTGCGATACGAATCTTCTCGTGGAAACTTGGAAGTGTATTTTCAGTTGTACTCAACACCTCCTCATATAGCTTCTCGCCAGCACGCAAACCTGTATATTTAATTTCAATATTCTTAGCACCAGAAAGCTTAATCATTCGTTTAGCAAGATCTGCTATTCTAACAGGTTTACCCATATCGAACACGAAGATTTCTCCACCACCTCCGTGTGTACCAGCTTCAAGTACCAATTTACATGCTTCAGGAATCAACATGAAGAATCGAATGATGTTAGGATCTGTAACAGTAACAGGTCCTCCAGCCTTTATCTGCTTCTCGAACAAAGGAATAACAGAACCATTTGAACCTAACACATTACCAAAACGTGTAGTAACAAATTGTGTTGCAGGTTTACCATTTGCCTGCTCATTAATCATTTTGTTAAGGCTCTGACAATATATCTCACAGATACGCTTTGAGCAACCCATAACATTTGTTGGGTTTACAGCTTTATCTGTTGAAACCATAACAAATTTCTTAACGCCGTACTTAACACTAAGGTCTGCAATAACTTTTGTTCCCCAAACGTTATTTTGTATACTTTCAGACGGATTATTTTCCATCATCGGTACATGCTTATACGCAGCTGCGTGGAAGACATAATCAGGCTTATAAGTTTGGAAAATCTTCTCCATTCTTTCCTGATTAGAGATGCTTGCAACAATAGTATGCGCCTTAATATCAGGCCATTCAAATTGCATCATCAAGCGAATGTTATGTTGAGGTGTCTCTGCCTGATCAATGAGGATTAGCTCTGCAGGTTTATAGACAGCAATCTGACGTACCATCTCAGAACCAATACTACCAGCAGAACCAGTAATCATAATCTTCTTATTACGTAAAAGATTACCAATGGAATCCATGTCAACATTAATTTGATCACGTGGAAGCAAGTCTTCAATACTAATCTCCTTAAGTTGAACCTTCGTATAATCTTCATTTTGAGTCCATTCTTTCTCCGCTGAACTCATAAAGATTTGTACACCAAGACTTAAAAGTATATCCTGTAACTTTGCATCATTACGGAAACGCTCATTCTGCAGTGGAGATACTAAAACAGCCTTTATTCTCAATGCTTTGATATGTTCTGCAAGATTATCATCTACAAGATAAATCTTCTCACCCATGAGAATTCGACCTTTGATATCTGGGTCATGTGCAATAAAGCCCTTCAATAAGAACTTACGTGGAACATTACTTCTAATACTTTTTGCCAAGCCAACACCACCATCCTTTACACCATAGATGAAAGTACGAATACCTTTATCTGTATTAAATAAGACATCATAAACTGACTTTGTTAATATACGAAAGGCCATCATACCAATGGTCGCAACAAGATACATTGCTGCAATTTGTCTTCCTTGAAGACGAACAAATTCAAGATCCCAATGATAAACAACATAATGCATTGCCTCTGCAACAATAAGAGAGAGGAGCATAGCCAATACTACTCGTCGCAAATCAACAAAGGAAGAGTAACGAATAATCCCTGAATATGTACGAAAAATTCTAAAACCAATAAGGTTAAATATCATGTACATAAAGATTGTTTTACTTAACAATACAATATGCTGAGGAGAAACAGCACCATGATAATATAACCAAAAGACAAAGATACCTGAAAGATAACAGATAACAATGTCTATAGCCAATATGACCCAATATGGTAATGCATTCCTCGAAAGATACCAATCCAACAGTTTGTCAAATACTTTCATAATCACTTTAAATAGTTTACAGGTGATTGCTCATTATGAATAATGAACTTGTTCGTTCTCTTCTTAGCAGAAAATTAATTTTATGATGCAAATATACTAAAAAAAACTAAATGATATACATCAATCAAGTAATATTTGATTTAATAAATCTAAAAAAACAATTGCATCATTTTATATCCATTTGAATATGATAAAGTCCTGCATAAAGGTTTGACTGATGAGTGAAGGTGACAATAACTTCACGTTCACCATAATCCATAGGTTTCATCTTTGGCTCAAGAATAAAATTTCCATCTGTTGACTTATAATCTATACCTCCAAGAGTTTTATAGCCAGCATTGATAGCTTCTTGAGCGATAAGATACATTTCCTCTTCTGACCAAGTGAAAATATTAATACGATCAATGAAAAGATTACTTCCGGTAATTGTGCCAAAGAAGCCTATTTGCCTTGGCTTGCTACCTGTAACTTTATCCTTGCTATTCTGTACATCATAAATCATATTATGATGAAAAACAACTTCCTTCTGGGCTCCAAACCCATCAATTATTTGTGAAGAATTTAAATGAAAATTATGACTAATGCCTGTTAGTACGTCTATACTCTTTGACCTTTCATTTTCTTTGCTAAGCAAACGATGAAGATAAGTAAAATTAAATCTTCCTTTCTGTGGTATTATGCCATCTGAAGACATCTTATCACTAATAGTTCCAGTCTTTTCTTTTGGAGTATCTGGATACTTTATATTAGCAAGATATTTATCCTCCTTTGATGTTTGACTGGACTCAATCTCTTTCACCTTATTATCAATAGAATTAATACGTTCCTTCTTTGCCACATCATCATGTACGGCCTGAGGTTCTTTAGATTCAGTTGTAGGATTACTATTTAATTTCTTTGTAGCTTTAACATTTTGCTCTTTATTTTCTCTTGCTTTATAGATACTTTTTGATTGTGCCATTATTAACGCCTCGTCATGGCGATATCGTTCGCAGAATTCATCTTCATTAGTATTTTTATCAATGTAATGATCCTTTCCACCTTTAATCTCATTGACTTTAGAACCATTGCGCCAGATAGTAGTAAATTCTAAACGACCATTCTCGATATAAGTATAACAAGGACCATCAAGTAATCCATTGCGATATGATAATTTCATTCCAATGTTACCACTTGGAAAAAATGACAAAGCACGACCATTTGCTTTACCATTCTTATATTGTAACACAGACTCTACTCTACCAGACTTATGGAAAGTTCTACACACGCCATTTAAGACCGTGTTTCTATCATTTTGTCTGTTTATACTTATATAATGTTTCTCTGCTTGAAGTTGTCCTGTAATATAATAATCATAAAACATCTTCTGCCCCTTATCATCAATAGCCAAAACTCTATAGTAAGCAGCTTTATCAGCACTGCTAACTCCTTTCCACTGACTATCATAGAAAAAAGCACCATGAGGAATATAACTACGTGCTACACGTTGAGCTGTAGCAACTGTAAATAAAGTACTTACAAGTAAAACAAAGTACAAACGTTTCATATATAAATCTCTAATTCTTTTGCAAATATACACCAACCAATACAAAAAAAAGAATTTTCTTCTGTTTTTTTCTTTAAATATCAAGCATATTTCAAAACAAAGTATTATCTTTGTCACAATATAAAACTGTAACTGAAAATCGATTAACTATGCCTGAAGAAAGAAAGACGATCAATGACTTTAAGCAGCTAATTCATCTTCTTAAAGAAAGGAAGATTTGTAAACGAACAGTAGTTGTTTGGCCTGAAGAAAGCCATACACAAGAAGCTGTGTGTAAAGCTGTACACGATGGTTTCATTGAGCCCATATTAGTATGCTCTAAACAAACTATGGAAGACTATGCCAAAAAGAATGCTTTTCAATGTATTATTGCAGAATCACCAGAGGATGCAGCTCGCAAAGCTGTTGAATTAATTAGACAAGGTGAGGCTGACATTGTAATGAAAGGCTTTCTTAATACAGACGTCCTTCTACGTGCTATACTTGATAAAGAAGTTGGAATTTTACCAAAAGATACTGTATTAACACATATAACCGTAGCAAAGTTACCCGAGTATCCGAAATTACTTTTCTTTACCGATGCAGCTGTTATTCCTGCTCCAAATGACAAACAGCGAAGAGCACAAGTACAATATATTGTAGACTTCTGTCATGCCTTTGAAATAGAATGTCCTAAAATTGCTCTTATCCATTGTTCTGAGAAAGTAGACGAACGTCATTTCCCATATACAGCTTCATACAGAGCACTAAAGGCAGAATCTGAAACTGGTGCCTTTGGTAAATGTACAATAGATGGACCATTAGATTTGATTACCTCTTGTTCTGTTGAAGCAATGAAAATCAAACAAATAAACTCTCCCATCAATGGAGAAACTGATGCATTAATTTTCCCAGACATTGAAGCCGGTAATTTGTTTTATAAAACCGTTACTCTTTTCTGTCATGCGAAAACAGCAGCCATTCTTCAAGGTACCATGGCGCCAGTAGTGCTCCCAAGTCGTGGCGATACAATTGAATCTAAGTACTATAGTCTTGCACTTGCAAGTCTTATCTCCAGATAGTAAATATATAAGGTATATAAAGAAAACATTATGGCTTACAAGATTTTAGCTATTAACCCTGGATCAACATCAACTAAGATATCACTTGCCAATGATGATCAGCCTGTCTTCGTTGCTGACATTGCACACTCAAGAAAGGAACTGAGTAAATTCAAGCGTATATCCGATCAGTATCATTTCCGCAAACAAGTTGTAATTGAAGAATTAAAGAATAGAAATATTCCTTTGGATTTTGATGCCGTCATCGGACGTGGTGGACTTGCAAAACCGGTGTCAAGTGGTGTGTTTACAATCACTGAACAGATGATAATTGACCAGCAACGGGCTATTCACCAACATGCTTGTGATCTTGGCTGTATGATTGCTGATGAGATTGCGAGAGAGATTCCAGGATGTAAGAGTTTTATTGCAGACCCTGGTGTGGTAGATGAAATGGAACCAGAGGCACGACTATCAGGCTCTCCTCTTATGCCACGTATGTGTATTTGGCACGCCCTAAACCAAAAAGCTATTGGTAGACGATTTGCTAAAGACATGGGTACAACTTATGAAAAGCTTAACCTTATTATATGTCATTTAGGCGGAGGAATATCTATTGCAGCACATTCACAAGGGAGAGCTATTGATGCTAATAACGCATTGGATGGTGAAGGACCATTTTCACCAGAACGTGCAGGAACATTACCTGCAGCTGACTTGATTCATCTTTGCTTCAGTGGAAAATATACTGAGGAACAATTATTGGAGAAAGTGAGTGGCCAGGCTGGTCTAATTGCTCATCTCGGAACAAATGATTTACGAGAGATAACAAATTGGATTAAGGCTGGTGACAAACATGCTGAACTCGTCGTTTCTGCTATGATTTGGCATATTGCTAAAAATATAGCAGCAGAAGGAGCAGTACTATGTGGTAATATTGATGCAATTCTGCTGACAGGTGGTATGGCAAAGTCAGACTATATTATTGAACGTCTCAAGAAACGTCTCTCCTATCTTGCACCGATTCATGTTTATCCTGGGCAAGATGAGATGCAAGCGTTGACAGAGAATGCACTGGCAGTTCTTCGAGGTGAACGCGAAGCAAAGGAGTATTAAATACTCCTACAAGTACAAGAACCCTAAACAATTAATACATAGTTTATAAATCAAAACTAAATCTTATGAAGGTACATGAATACCAAGCAAAGAAATTCTTTGCAAGTTATGGGCTTCCAGTAGACCGCAATATTATTTGCCGTACTCCTGATGAAGCTGTTGAAGCCTACAAGCAATTAGGTATTGAGAAAGCCGTAGTGAAAGCTCAGGTTCACACGGGTGGACGTGGTAAGGCTGGTGGAGTGAAGCTTGGCTGTAATGAAACTGAGATTCGTCAGCATGCAGAAGCTATCTTAGGTATGAATATCAAGGGGTTCATTGTAGACAGAGTACTTGTCAGTGAAGCTGTAGACATCGCATCAGAGTACTATATGAGTATCCTTGTTGACCGTAAGTCAAAGTGTCCTATGTTAATGCTGAGCCGTGCAGGTGGTATGGATATCGAGCAGGTAGCAAAGGAGACACCAGAGAAGATTGAGAAAATTGTCATCGACCCAGTTATCGGAATGAGCGACTATCTTGCACGTGAGGCAGCCTTCAAACTTTTCGATGACATGGCACAGGTTAAACAGGCTGTACCAATCTTCAAGAATATTTATAAACTCTTTACTGAGAAGGATGCCTCATTGGCTGAAATCAACCCATTAGTCATGTTGAAGGATGGTTCTTTGAAAGCCATTGACGCAAAGATGACCTTCGACGATAATGCCCTTTTCCGTCACCCAGATGTAGCCGAACTTTTTGAACCTACAGAGGAAGAACGCAAGGAGCGTGAAGCTAAAGACAAGGGATTCAGCTATGTGAACCTTGGAGGAAGCATCGGTTGCATGGTAAATGGTGCTGGTCTTGCAATGGCAACCATGGATATGATTAAGTTATATGGTGGCGAACCAGCTAACTTCCTCGATATTGGTGGTAGCTCTAACCCTGAGAAGATAGTTGAAGCTATGAAACTTCTCTTGAGTGATAAGCATGTTAAGGTAGTGTTAATCAATATCTTCGGTGGTATTACCCGCTGTGATGATGTTGCAAACGGACTCTTGGAAGCATTCAAGGTTATCGAAACTGATATTCCTATTGTCATCCGCTTAACAGGAACCAACGAGGCAGAAGGTAGAGCCATCCTTGAAGGAACCCACTTCACTGTCGGCACAAGTATGGCAGATGCTGGACATAAAGCTGTAGAACTAAGCAAAAAACTTTAAAACACAAGAGTTATGAGTATTCTAATCAATAAAGATACAAAGTTAATCGTACAGGGCATTACAGGTCGTGATGGTAGTTTCCACGCTTCTAAAATGAAGGAATATGGCACCAATGTGGTTGGTGGAACATCTCCTGGCAAGGCTGGTCAGGAAGTATGTGGCATCCCTGTATTCAACACAGTTAAAGACGCTGTTGCAGCAACTGGTGCCAACGCATCTATTATCTTTGTCCCTGCCCCATTCGCAAAAGACGCAATGCTTGAAGCAATTGATGGTGGCGTGAAACTCGTCATTTGTATCACTGAAGGCGTGCCAACACTCGATGCAGTTGCAGCACAACGTTACGCTAAGATTAAGGGTGTAAAGGTAATTGGTCCAAACTGTCCAGGACTTATTTCTCCAGAAGAGAGTATGGCTGGCATTATGCCAACTAATATCTTCAAGAAGGGACATACGGGTGTTATCAGTCGTAGTGGTACACTGACCTACGAAGTTGTGTATAACCTCACACAAGCAGGTTTAGGACAATCAACAGCAGTTGGTGTTGGTGGTGACCCAGTCGTTGGACTTTATTTCGAGGAACTTCTCCGTATGTTCCAGGATGACCCAGAGACAGATAGTATTGCACTCATTGGAGAGATTGGCGGTGATGCTGAAGAGCGTGCAGCTAAGTTTATCAAAGAGCATGTTACAAAGCCTGTAGCAGTATTCATCTCTGGTCAGCAAGCTCCTCCGGGCAAACAGATGGGACACGCTGGTGCTATCATCTCAAGTGGCTCTGGTTCTGCAAGCGAAAAGATTGCAGCTTTCGAGGCTGTAGGTGTACCTGTTGCACGTGAGACAAGTGAAATACCAGAACTCCTTAAGAAGCAATTAAAGAAGTAAAAGGCTTGGTATTTAAACCACTTTCTATAAGATTTAGAGGAATATCCACTAAGGGTATTCCTCTATTTTATTTCTGACACGCTTATTTATTTTACATGCTTGAAAAGCTTTTGCACAAATATAGCCAGATATTCTCTCCAGTTACGCCAAGTATGACCACCTTTTGTCTTAAGATAAGCGTATTTATAAGATTCTTTATCCAATGCTGCACGGAGGTTTTCATCGTCGTGTGAGAGAAAATCATCCTTACCAATACCAATCCATATAAGCTTAGGAGATTTCTTACATAACGTCTTAAACTTCTCATCAATGTTCTTATAAATAGGAGAAAGACTATCACCATCCTTTGCCATTTGGTTAAATGCAGCAGAAAATAAGCCAATATAATCAAAGGTATCAGGATTATTTAATGCAGTATAAATCGAATGAAAACCGCCCATAGACAGTCCAGCAATAGCTCTGTTTGCTTTATCCTTCTTCACACGATAAACCTTTTCTACAAACCGGATGATATCAGGAAATGCCTTTTCAAAGTTTCCATCCATTGTTTTAGGGTATCGCATTGCAGCAGTAACAAATCCACGAGACCCTTCACCTGGTGCTGCTTCCTGCGAAATATTACCATTTGGCATTACCACAACCATTGGTTCTGCTTTCCCCTCAGCAATAAGATTATCCAGAATTTGTGTGGCACGACCCAATTCTTCCCATGCATTCTCATCTCCTCCCATACCATGAAGTAAGTAAAGAACAGGATAGCTTCGCTTACTTGTTTCGTAACCAGCTGGCGTATAAACCGTCATACGACGTTTAAGTCCTGCTGTTGGACTATCATACCACACTTTTCTAACCGTTCCATGAGGTACATTTTTTACTGCATACAAGCCATCTACACCGCCGCCAACAAGCGCAACACTATATGTATTACCAATATCACGCACCATATATATGTTCTTTGGATCTGTTATCTTTACACCATCAACAATGAGATTATAACTATAAAACTCAGGCTTTAAAGGTGCAGTTGTCAGTGTCCACCGTCCATTTGTATCCTTATTCATCAACTGTGGACTCCAATCACCATCTGCATACCTATCTGGAGTTTCCTTCCCTGCATATAGGAAATTACCTGTCAGTTCAACCTTCTTTGCATTTGGTGCAAAAAGACTGATAGTTAAAGAATTATCAGCATTAACCACAGGAGACACTATCTCGTCATCTTTCCAATTAAGAACCTCCTGAGCAGCTACTAATGAAATGCTTGTAAGACAAGCAAAAAACAGAATAAACCTTTTCATGATTTCGTATTTTAATTTATATCATTAACTTAATTTTTAATCTATGCACAATCTATATTCAAAGTGTAAACACTTATTCAATTATGATTATATACTTTGTAGAGTCCGAAAACATTATTATCAATGCGTAAAAAAGGTGTCAGATAAAAATAAAGACTCCTCCCCCACTTATTTAGATACCTTTTACTATGATACCACTTAAAATCAATAGACTCTATCTCGTTTTATTGCCCCATCAGTTTATGCTTTTGGAAACTACACTACTCATCGGCAAAGGTAATTAAAAATCATATAAATTCAAATTCATAAACAAAAAAACTAAAAGGCAAGTGCAATAAAAGAATATCTGCATGCACCATTACGACACATACACTTTCTTTTAAGTTTCTTTCTTATTATCTAATTAAAGATATGTTTAGGCATAATAACTGATTCAGCTTTAACAACAAGTTGATACCATTTCGGTAAGGTTTTGCAGTGTGTTTAGTGCTCCGCACCATTGGTGCGAAGCCTTAGCACCAATGGTGTTAACCACCAACACAATGTGTGTTGACTAAAAGCACATCAAATAAAGATGGGAAAAGGAAAGCATTATCAGTACAAAGTCTCATCATCTTACAATCTAATAAAAAGTCGAAGTACAACGAATAATTTTCCATTGGAAATTTGGTGGGAAATAAAATAATTGTTACCTTTGCAACGTTTTCCTTAGGAAACAAAATAAATATTAACAAACCGAGTAGTAAAAGAACTTCGGTAAATTAAAATTTACATATATAATGAAACGTACAGCAACACTTGTAGTGGCTATTATGGCATTAACACTGACAGCTTGTAAAGCAGATAACAATCCTAAAAAGCAGGATAACAGTGCAATGACTACAGAACAAACAGAAGTAAATAATCAAAATGAAGGAAAGGAAAGTAAGATGAGTGTAACAGAAATGAACATAGATATGTTCCAGCAGAAAGTGATGGATTTTAAGAATAATCCTAAGACATGGAACTTTAAGGGTGATAAACCTGCTATTATTGATTTTTATGCAACATGGTGTGGTCCATGTAAAGCAACAGCGCCAGTTCTCGAGGAAGTAGCAAGTGATTATGCAGGTCAGATTGATGTTTATAAGGTTGATGTGGACAAGCAGCGTGAGTTAGCAGCCCTCTTTGGTATTCGTTCAATCCCATCAATCCTCTTTATTCCTAAGGCAGGTGAACCTACAATGCAGAACGGAGCTATGAACAAGGCTCAGTTTGAAGAGGTTATCAAGTCTGTCTTGTTGAAGTAAGGACACATAATGGACAATCATTGTATCAGTAAGATTCGCGAAATATTTCGTGTCATCACTGCTTTTGAATGTGGATTACAAGAGCAAATAGGCTTAAACATCAACGAAGCAATGCTATTGTGTCTACTCTCAGAGAGTGAGAATCCTATGTTGGCTGGCGAAATAGCTGAAGAGATGGGCTTGACACGTTCGAATACTTCAAAGGTAATCGCCTCATTGGAACAGGCTTCGCTTATTCGCCGCCGTGCTTGTTCAGAGGATGGACGCTGCCAAAGGTTTCACATTACAAAACATGGTTTAGAGAAGTTAGACCATTTGCATTGTGATTCCATAGCTGTTCCAGAGGAGTTAAAAGAAATCATATAATATATATCGCTATCTTTCTGATAATAGACAAAGGTAAATAAAGATAGGGACGTATAGAGCGTGAGTAGCCAATTGGCATTTTATAAACTCGCAAACTATACGTCCCTATTTATATCTATTATCCCAAGATACCAACTCTTTTGAAGTCAAGATAGTTACTTCGCCTTTAATATTTGCTCAATACCCTGTTCTCTGTGCTTTATATGCACCTCTATTCCATACTTCTCATTAAGATGTTCAGCAAGATGCTGTGCGCTGTAAACAGAACGGTGCTGTCCACCGGTACAACCAAATGAGAACATTAAATCTGTAAAGCCACGTTGCATATAACGTTCTACATGATGGTCAGCAAGCTTATAAACAGGCTTCAAGAACTCAAGAATCTCACCATCATCTTCAAGAAAGCGGATGACAGGCTCATCTAAGCCCGTAATCTTCTTATAAGGTTCGTATCGACCTGGGTTATGCGTACTTCTACAATCAAAGACATAACCACCTCCATTACCAGATGTATCTTCAGGAATTCCTTTCTTAAATGAGAAACTAAAGACACGCACTACCAATGGTCCTTTACCATCATATTTAGAGAAAGTTGCAGGACCATCTAAAGGATTAGCCTTATAAATATCTTTCTCTGCTATTTTTAGTCCATCTGTTCTGTTAGCTGCAGGCTTCTCTATATGCTCAAACTGTGGTAATAATGTGAGACGTTTCAACATGTCCATCATGTATGGATATGGAAAAATATCATCACCTAATGCCAAGAGATCACGCAGATTTTGTATAGCAGGAGGAATAGAATCGATAAAATGCTTCTTACGTTCAAAGTATCCACGGAATCCATAAGCACCTAAAACTTGCAATGTTCGAAAGAGAACAAACAATGATAAGCGGTTGACGAAATGACGTTTAGAAGGTACCTCCGTATAATTCTTAAGGCTTTGATAGTATTCAAATACCAATTCACGACGCAATTTGAAAGAAAACTTTGCGCTTGCTTGCCATAAAAACGAAGCAAGGTCATAATAGAAAGGACCTTTTCTTCCACCTTGGAAATCAATAAAATATGGTTTCCCTACCTTATCTAACATAATATTTCGTGCTTGGAAATCACGATAAAGGAAGGAATCCATCTTCTCTGAAGTTAAATCCTTCGCAAACATACGGAAGTTTGCTTCGAGCTTCAATTCATGGAAGTCGAGTTCGGTTGCTTTGAGGAAGCAGTACTTGAAATAGTTCAAATCAAAGAGTACACTCTCTTGATTGAATTCTGGTTGTGGGTAACAATTAGAAAAATCAAGTTCTCTTGCCCCGCGCAACTGAATATTTGGCAATTCTCTTATAGCATTGCGCAATAGCTTCTGCTCAGCAAGATTATAGCGTCCACCAGCCTCACGTCCACCACGTATAGCATCAAAGAGTGACGTATTACCAAGGTCTGATTGTAGGTAACATAACTCATCAGCAGATACAGCATAGATATGTGGTACTGGCAAACGTCGTTTCTCGAAATGTTTAGCAAGATAGATAAAGGCATGATTTTCATCACGACTTGTTCCTATAACACCAATGACAGTATCACCCTCTTCGTCAAACATTCGGTAATACTCACGGTTACTACCTGCTCCTGCTAACTTTTCTACGTTTGAAGGGTTACTACCCTTCCAATTCTTATATAGTTCTAATAGTTGCTCCATAATTCTTTAACTTATATAGATGCTTTGTAAACTACTATTAAACCATAGTTTTTGCACTACATAATGAGACATAAGAAATCACAACTTACATGAAGAAAGCTGCAATAAAGTATATGTAAAAGTTAGTCGTCTTGCTCCTCAAGCTTTTTCTTTATATCTTCAGCTTGTTTCTCACCACGCTTCTTGTGGTCATACTGACGTAGTAAGCCATCTACCAACAGTAGAAGTGCAAGAACACCACCAGTAATAAGCCATGACCTTGTAATATAATATATGCCTCCAATAACGATGAAGAGCACAGCAAATTCTTTCCAGTTAATCAATTGTTTCATGCTACAAAGTTAACGAAAAGATTACAGATAAGGAATGAAAACAGAGAAGTTTTTATTTTAATTATTCTTATCTTATTAATTTATAGCTGTCAGCATATAGCTGTCTTATAATCAAATATATTCTATTTTAGCAAAACAAGAGGCTTTCTTACATCAACACTTAGAATTATTTATATCAAAGGGCTGTCGTCTAAAGGAAAAATACTATCTTTGTATTTTAATGATAAAAGAGCAAGATAACATAGATAAGATGACAGACGCAAAGATAATTAATGACCCTGTTTTCGGATTTATAAAGGTGCCACGTGGATTGTTACTTGACATAGTACGCCACCCACTTATGCAGCGATTAACACGTATCAAGCAATTAGGATTGACACAAGAGGTTTATCCAGGTGCACAACACACACGTTTTCAACATTCTTTAGGTGCTTTTCATCTTATGAGTGAGGCACTTATATCGCTACAACAAAAGGGTGTATTTGTCTTTGACAGTGAGGCTGAAGCGGTACAAGCTGCCATCCTAATGCATGATATTGGACATGCTCCTTTTTCTCATGTATTAGAAAATACACTGATTAGTGGTATTACACATGAAGAAATATCGTTGATGATGATGGACCGTATCAACCAAGATATGCATGGAGCACTCAACCTTGCGATTAGTATCTTTAAAGATGAATACCCCAAATCCTACCTTCATCAACTGATTTCCAGCCAACTTGACATGGATAGGCTTGACTATCTCCGTCGTGATAGTTTCTTTACGGGAGTGACAGAAGGCAATATTGGCTCTGCACGTATTATCAAGATGCTTAACGTTGTCGATGATACTTTGGTTGTCGAATCAAATGGTATTTATTCTATCGAGAATTATCTTACCTCACGTCGTCTTATGTATTGGCAAGTATATCTGCATAAGACAACCGTTGGATGTGAGAATGTTCTTATCAATGCTTTACATAGAGCAAAACAATTAGCAAAAGAAGGAGTTGAACTTTTTGCTTCACCTGCTCTTCGTTACTTCCTTTACAATGATATAACATCTGAAACATTCTACACAGACACCAACGCTTTAGATAATTATATAGCATTGGATGACAACGATATATGGAGCGCTATTAAAGTATGGCAACAACATGAAGATAAGATTCTTTCACTCCTATCTTCAAACATGATCAATCGAAAAATCTTCAAAGTAGAGGTGCGAGAAAAGGAACCGACAGCAGAGGAAATCAATCAACTTAAACAACAGATTTCTGAACGATATGAGATAAGTTTCGCTGATTGTGATTACCTCATTGGAGTAAATCGGGTACAGAAAGATATGTACAACCCTTTTGATGACCATATTAGCATTCTATACAAAGATGGAACATTGAAAGATATAACCGAAGCATCAGAGATTTTGAACATTGAATTGCTCTCGAAAAAAATATGCAAATATTACCTATCTTATCAACGTTTCTAATAAAAAATCCCTATCTTTGCACAAATTATAATCAATAAAAGGCAATATAAATGGAATTCTCTGCGAAACAAATATCGCAATTTATACAAGGTCGTATTGAAGGTGACGAAAACGTAACCATTAATACCTTCGCCAAGATTGAAGAAGGTAAGAAAGGAGCAATCTCTTTTCTTGCAAACCCTAAATATATACACTATCTCTTTGAAACAGAGTCAAGCATTGTACTTATAGATGAAGACATTCAACTGGACAAGAAGGTAAAGCCTACTCTTATCCGTGTGAAGAATGCACGTGATTGTGTTGCTAAGTTGTTGCAACTCTATGAAAGTATGAAACCTAAGAAGCAAGGCATTGATTCTCTTGCTTTTGTTTCATCGAAAGCAACAATTGGCAAGGATGTCTATATCGGTGCATTTGCATATATTGGTGATGGTGTGACTTTAGGTGACGGCTGTCAGATTTATCCTCATGCAACTATCATGGATGGCGTGCAGCTGGGAAATAATTGTATTGTCTATCCAAATGCAAGTATTTATCATGGTTGTAAGATTGGCAGCAATGTAATCCTTCATTCTGGTTGTGTAATTGGTGCGGATGGCTTTGGCTTTGCACCTAATCCGGAAACTAATAGTTACGATAAAATACCTCAGATTGGTATTGTAACAATAGAAGATAACGTAGAAATTGGTGCCAACACTTGTATTGATCGCTCAACCATGGGTAGTACATACGTTCGTAAGGGAGTAAAACTTGACAACCTTGTTCAAATAGCACACAACAATGATATTGGTGAGAATACAGTGATGTCTGCTCAGGTAGGTATTGCAGGCTCAACCAAAGTTGGTCAATGGTGTATGTTTGGCGGACAGGTGGGTATAGCTGGTCATATCACTATCGGTGACAAGGTATTCCTCGGTGCACAGTCAGGTGTTCCTGGTAGCCTAAAGAGTAATCAGCAACTCATTGGAACTCCTCCAATGGAGCAGCGTCCATACTTTAAGTCACAGGCTATCTTCCAGCGTTTGCCAGAGATGTACAAGCAGTTGAATGCACTGCAGAAAGAAATTGAAGAATTGAAAAAGAATAAATAACATACATGGAAACAGTTAAGCAGAAAACTTTAAAGGGAAGTTTTTCCCTCTTCGGAAAGGGACTTCATACAGGATTGAGTCTTACTGTAACATTCAATCCTGCCCCAGAAAATACTGGCTATAAGATACAAAGAATCGATCTTGACGGACAGCCTATTATTGATGCTGTTGCTGAGAATGTTGTTGACACACAGCGTGGAACAGTATTGGCTAAGGGTGAGGCACGTGTTAGTACGATTGAACATGGTATGTCTGCCCTTTATGCAATGGGTATTGATAACTGTCTTATACAGATTAATGGCCCAGAGTTCCCTATTCTCGATGGCTCTGCAACGATGTATGTTGATAAAATCAATGAGGTTGGTATCGTTGATCAGAATGCTCCAAAGGATTACTATATCATTCGCAAGAAGATTGAGATTAAGGATGAGAATGGCTCTGTAATTACTATTCTCCCTGACGAGCAGTTCTCTATCACTGCGATGTGTAACTTTGACTCTAAGTTTATTAGCAGTCAATTTGCTACATTGGATGATATCAATACTTATGCAACCGAGATTGCTCCAGCACGTACATTCGTTTTTGTACGTGACATTATGCCACTCTTGCAGGCTAACCTGATTAAGGGTGGTGACTTGGATAATGCAATTGTTATCTATGAACAACAGGTTTCACAAGAGAAACTTGACCAATTGGCAGACCTCTTGAAGGTTCCTCGTATGGATGCAAATAACATTGGTTATATTCAGCATAAGCCTTTACAATGGGATAACGAATGTACACGCCATAAGCTCCTTGATATCATCGGTGATATGGCATTGATTGGTAAACCTATCAAGGGCCGTATTATTGCGACTCGTCCTGGTCATACTGTAAACAATAAGTTTGCTCGCTTGATGCGTAAAGAAATACGTAAGCATGAGATACAAGCACCAATGTATGATCCAAACGAAGAACCATTAATGGATAACATCCGTATCCGTGAGCTTTTACCACACCGCTATCCAATGCAGTTGGTTGATAAGGTCATTGCAATGGGTTCAACAAGTATTATTGGTATTAAGAATGTAACCAGCAACGAACCATTCTTCCAAGGTCACTTCCCACAGGAACCTGTTATGCCAGGAGTATTACAGGTAGAGGCTATGGCCCAGTGTGGTGGCCTCTTGGTACTTTCTCAGGTTGAAGAACCAGAGCGTTGGTCAACTTACTTCTTGAAGATTGATGATGTCAAGTTCCGTCAGAAGGTTGTTCCTGGTGACACTCTTATGTTCCGTGTTGAACTTCTTGGTCCTGTTCGTCATGGAATCAGTTCAATGAAGGGTTATATGTTTGTTGGCGAGCGTGTTGTTGCTGAGGCTACATTCACTGCCCAAATTGTAAAGAACAAGTAATAATTTCATAAGACGCATATGAACCAGATAAGTCCATTGGCCTTTGTTCATCCAGAGGCAAAACTTGGTGATAACAATATAATTGGTCCATTCTGTTATATCGATAAGAATACTGTTATCGGTGATAATAATGTGTTCCAAAACAGCGTAACCATCCATGTTGGTGCACGTTTAGGCAATAACAACGAAATTTTCCCAGGTGCCAGTATCTCTACAAAGCCTCAAGATTTAAAGTTTAGAAATGAGGAAACACTTTGTGAGATTGGGGACAACAACTCTATTCGTGAGAATGTTACTATTTCACGTGGTACGGCTTCAAAGGGTACAACAAAGGTTGGTAGTAATAACCTACTGATGGAATGTGTACATATTGCACATGATTGTGTTATTGGTTCAGGTGACATTATTGGTAATGCAACCAAATTTGCAGGCGAAGTGACAGTTGATGATAATGCTATCATATCTGCCAATATTCTCTGTCATCAGTTCTGCCATATTGGTGGATACGTTATGATACAGGGTGGAAGCCGTTTCTCTATGGATATTCCACCATATATCATTGTTGGTAAAGAGCCTGCCCGCTATATGGGAATTAACCTCATTGGTCTTCGCCGTCGTGGCTTTTCAAATGAACTCATTGAACTTATCCACAATGCTTACCGCATCCTTTATGGAACAGGTACACGTGCCGAGAACATTCAGAAGATTAAGAACGAACTACAGATTACGCCAGAGATTCAGAAGATTATAGACTTCGTTGAATCATCTGAACGTGGTATCATTAAATAAAGACTATCTCTCCCCTTTCAAAGGGAGGGGGAATCTTTAAAAGCGAACGAATAGGTTGAGTATTTCCACAACTTAAATAAGTTGGAAAATATTATTTATAATCATTTATCAGATTGAAAAACAAAACATTAATAGTCATCACTGGCCCAACAGGCGTTGGCAAGACAGAGACCACTCTCCGTATTGCAGAGCATTTTAATGTACCTGTTATCAATGCTGACTCCCGACAAATATTCTCTGAGATTCCTATAGGAACAGCAGCACCAACGGCAGAACAGCAGCTGCGTGTACAACACTATTTTGTTGGTAATCATCATTTGGAAGATTACTATTCTGCAAGCCTATACGAACAAGATGTACTTAATATTATTAACAGCCAGCACACACCTATTTCGTTACTCTCAGGTGGTTCAATGATGTATATTGACGCTGTATGTAATGGTATTGATGATATCCCGACGATTCTTCCTGAAATACGAGAGAAAATGATGAAACGCTTAGAAGCAGAGGGATTAGAACAGATGTGTAATCTGTTACGAGAACTGGACCCTGAGCACTGGAAGATAGTTGACAGGAATAATCCACGTCGTGTTATCCATGCCCTTGAGATATGTATCCAAACTGGAAAAACATATACATCTTTCCGTTCCAATACTATTAAAGATCGTCCTTTTAATATCATCAAGGTTGGATTAAACCGTGATAGAGACGAACTCTATAATAGAATCAATCAGCGAGTATTAGACATGATTGAAGAGGGAATGATAGAAGAAGCACTACAAGTTTATCCTAAGCGAACTCTGAATTCACTCAACACGGTTGGATATAAGGAACTATTTGAATACCTTGATGGCTTAACAACACTTGATGAAGCCATATTTAAAATACAGAGTAATACTCGAAGATATGCTCGCAAACAGCTCACATGGTATAAAAAAGATACCGCTTTTCAATGGTTTAATCCCGATAACATTGAAGAAATCTTAAATTATGTCCATACAATGATATCAAATACAAGTAAATAAGTACTTTTGTATTAAACGTATTATAGCAATATTATAAACATAGGCAAGTAGCTTTAAAACTTGAAGGTTGTCAATCAATGATAAAGAAAATATTTAAATTCATTAGAAGTATATTCCGAGGAATTTTCAATTTCTTCCCATGGTACGCAAAACTGTATAAAGGTCGTGCTTGGTACACGAAGATGGCTGTCGGAACAGTATCTTTCTTTGTAGCTATCTTCCTCTATTTAGGAATGGTAGACATTAACTTCCTTTGGCTCTTTGGCAAGTCACCAGGTTTTATTGATATAAAAACTCCTCCAACCTATGCTGCATCAGAGATTTATAGTGCAGACTCTGTTCTCATTGGTAGATTCTATAAAGAGAATCGTACACCAGTAAAGTATGAGGAGGTAACCCCTGCATTCTGGAATGCACTCATCAGCACAGAGGACGAGCGCTTCTATAGCCATAATGGTATAGACTTTATGGGTATCGGTGGTGCCATCAAGGATGCCGTAACAGGTAGTGGAGGTCGTGGTGCATCAACCATCACACAGCAGTTGGCGAAGAATATGTTCCGTGTTCGTACGCAATATTCTTCAGGTCTATTAGGTCATGTACCAGGCTTGCGAATGCTCATTATGAAGAGTAAGGAATGGATTATTGCTGTGAAGTTAGAGTTAATCTATTCAAAGAAAGAAATCCTGACAATGTATGCCAACACCGTTGACTTTGGCAACAATTCCTTTGGTGTAAAGACAGCTGCTAAGACTTATTTTAATACAAGTCCTTCAAAGTTATCTATTGATCAAGCTGCAACGTTGGTAGGTATGTTGAAAGCTACTACTTATTATAATCCAATCTTGCACCCAAAGAATTCTATTCGCCGTCGTAACACTGTGCTGTATAATATGGTTACACATAATGTATTACCACATGATGAGTACGCACTATACTCTAAGCGACCTATGAAGTTGGATATACACGTAGAAGAAAACTATGATGGTCAAGCTCAGTACTTCCGTGAATATATATCAGAATACTTCAAAGATTGGATGAAAGACAATGGTTACGACCTCTATAGCAGTGGTTTAAAGATCTATACCACCATTGACACTCGTATGCAGAAGTATGCTGAGCAAGCTGCAACAAAGCAGATGGAAAAGGTTCAACAAACTTTTGATAACCACTGGAGAGGTATGCAGCCTTGGCGCGATGCAAAGGGAAATGAGATTCCTGGTTTTATTGAGGGCATTGCTGAACGTCAGCCTTTCTATAAGAAGCTATTACAGAAATACCCTAACCAGCCTGATAGCGTTCTTTATTATCTCAACAAACCGCATAAGGTGACTCTCTTCGACTATGAAAAGGGGCATATTGAGAAAGAAATGTCATCAATGGACTCTATCCGCTATATGGTTAAATTCATGCACTGTGCTATGGTTGCTATGGAACCAGAGACTGGTGCGGTAAGAGCTTGGGTGGGTGACATTGATTTCAAAACATGGAAATATGATAAGGTTGTTGCACAGCGTCAACCAGGTTCAACCTTCAAACTATTCGTCTACTCAGAGGCATTCAATCAAGGACTGACCCCTTGTGATAAACGTCGTGATGAATATATCAGTATGCAGGTTCTTGATAAGAAGACTGGTCAGATGAAGACTTGGACACCACACAATGCCAATGGTAGATTCTCTAATGATTCTATTACACTGAAGAGTGCTTTTGCTCGCAGTATAAACTCCATTGCTGTACGCTTAGGACAGGAGATGGGCATCAAGAATATTATCCGTACAGCTCAGGAGATGGGTATCAAGAGTCCGTTGGATGATGAGCCTTCATTAGCACTCGGTTCAAGCGACGTAAACTTATTAGAATTGGTAAATGCTTATAGTACTGTAGCAAATGATGGTGAATATCATGTTCCAGTTGTCGTTACACGCATCTTAGATAAAGATGGAAACGAGGTATATGTAGCACCAAAAGACCACGAGAGAGCATTACCTTACAAGACAGCATTCCTCATGCAGGAAATGTTGAAGGCTGGTGTGAACGAAGGTGGTGGTACAAGTCAAGCATTACGTCATTATACTTTTGGTGATACAGACTGGGGAGGAAAGACTGGTACAAGTAATAACCACTCTGATGCTTGGTTTATGGCAGTCAGCCCTAAACTTGTCGTTGGTGCATGGGTTGGTGGTGAATATCGCTCCATCCACTTCCGTACAGGAGCCTTAGGACAGGGTTCAAAGACTGCACTACCTATCTGTGGAGAGTTTATTTACAGCTTAATGCGCGACAAGGCTTTCCAAAAGTATCATGCTAAGTGGCAGTTAGATCCAGACGAGGATATCGACCCTTCAATGTACAACTGTCAACCTACAGTAGTTCGGCGTGCTGCTCCTGATTCTTTGCGTGACTTTACAACAGGACATAGACGTCATCAGGAGGAAGAGGAAGAACCTATCGACGGACACGAAAACACAGACGAGGGTGGCTTTATATTAGAACCAGCTCCACAACCTACTCCAGAACGGCAGGGCAATAGTTCTAATAATGAATCGCCTCAAATTATAAAGAAGGCGAAGAAGCCACGCAGTGAAGATATGGAAATTTAGGTAATTCATAATTCTTAAAATGGAACTTATGATTACTTTTGGTTGATAAAGAAATCAGAATACTTTGGTAATTGATTAATAACTATCAATTCTCTTCCTCAAACAACAAACTTCTATATATTCACAGAAACTTTTACTTCTGTGAGTATATATGAAGGTTTTTGTTTTATCTATAGCCTCTTGTCAGTAAACTTAACAATAGGTCGTTGTAATTATACAGAAAAGGCGCAAGGCATAAATATAGCTTAGTAACAAACATAACTACCAACTGCAAAGGGAACTAAAGCCCCCCAATCAATGTCACAAAAGAAGGTAAACATAGACGTAAATACGATTGACTTGGATAATACAGAGTTGCAAAAAGCACTTCAGATTATTCAGTTTACAAACAATTCCCTATTCCTCACTGGAAAAGCAGGAACAGGAAAGTCTACATTTCTACGTTACATTGCTGCGACAACAAAGAAAAAACATATTATTCTTGCACCCACAGGCATAGCTGCTATCAATGCAGGTGGTAGTACTCTGCATAGCTTCTTCAAACTTCCATTCTATCCTCTTGTCCCAACTGACAAACGTTATTCTGCTCGTAATCTACGCAGCACAATGAAATACAATGGTGACAAGTGTAAACTTTTGCGGGAAGTCGAACTGATCATTATTGATGAGATTAGTATGGTTAGAGCTGACATCATTGACTTCATCGACAAAATACTGCGCATATACAATCGTAATATGCGCGAGCCATTCGGTGGGAAACAGCTTCTCTTGGTAGGCGACATTTATCAGTTAGAACCTGTTCTAAAGGAAGAGGATCGTCGACTCTTACAACCCTATTACCCAAGTAGCTACTTCTTTGATGCAAAGGTGTTCCAAGATTATCCACTTGTGAGTATTGAACTCAATAAAGTCTACCGTCAAAACGACCCTCACTTTATTTCGATTCTTGACCATATCCGTACCAATCAGGTCACTGACACTGATTTCAACCATATCAATGAACGTGTTGGTGCAAGTTTGGAGAATACAAACAAGCCAGAAGGAGATTTCACCATTACCCTATCAACTAAGCGAGATACAGTAGACTGGATAAACAACGAAGGACTTGATAGCCTTGATGGAGACCCTGTGATGTTCTTAGGTGAAATCAAAGGAGAGTTTCCTGAGAGTAGCCTCCCTACTCCTATTGAGTTAAACCTCAAGGTGGGAGCACATATCATGTTTATCAAAAATGACATTGAGAAGCAATGGGTTAATGGAACCTTAGGTATTATTATCGGTATTGATGAAGAGGCAGGAATCCTCTATGTTCATACAGAAGAGGGAGATGACTTACAGGTGCAACGTGAGATGTGGGAGAATATAAGATACCGATTCAATGAGGAAGAACAACGAATTGAAGAGGAACAAATAGGTACTTATATACAATTCCCCATCAAGTTGGCTTGGGCTATTACTGTACATAAGAGTCAAGGACTGACATTCAAGAATGTAAATATTGATTTCACAGGCGGTGTCTTTGCCGGTGGTCAGGCATATGTTGCTCTATCACGCTGTACAAGTCTTGAAGGTATTACACTCAAGGAACCACTACGTAGAAATGAGGTCTTTGTAAGAAGCGAGGTAACACATTTTGCCAGACACTACAACGATAATAATATTATATCAACAGTACTCAAACAAAGCAAGGCTGATAAAGAATACTACGACGCTGTATGTGCTTTCGACAAGGGAGACTTTGATGCTTTCTTGCGTAGCTTTTTTCTTGCTATTCATAGCCGTTATGATATTGAACGACCAGCAGCTAAGCGATTTATCAGACGGAAACTGGACCTCATTAACCAGCTACGTAATGAAAATGAGGAACTTAAGCGACAACAAGATAAGAAGAATGAGTATCTCAAAGAGTTGTCAGTAGAATATGTTATGATGGGTAAAGAGTGCGAGCGTGAAGAAATGAATGAGGCAGCTATTGCCAATTATGAGAAGGCTATTGCACTCTATCCTGATAATCCAACAGCACAGAAAAGATTGAAGAAATTAAGACCTTCAACCGAAAAAGATAATAAATAATGGAACAGAAAAAGAGTCTTTCAAAAATTATAGCAACAATCGTTTTTGGTATTGTTTTCATCATTATTGCTATTGTGTCTTGTAATCAAAGCAAAACAATAGAAGGCAGTAACAATGGAGATACTGTTGCTGCAAAGGAGTTTACACCACATGTTGAGAATGGTAAACTAAATATTGATTTACAGAGTATTACCTCTATTCGTTTTCCTAAGTATAAGACAACAAAAGCAATACCTTTTATACCCGACTCTGTTAGTTTAGCGGCTGATGAGGAATCGGTAGAAAGTGGCAACTATTCAGCAACACTACTTCTTGATACGATTCCAAATAAAGAGTTTTACCAGAGAATAGATCTTGCAGCACAGCATGATACGTGTTGGGATATTAACAAATTTGCTTATACTTACGAAAGAAAAGATAAAGCTGGAGGTGTGTATAAAGTCGTATTTAGTAAAGGTGGACAGCTGATATTTGTCACTCATCTGAATAAAGACATGATAAAAAATACGAATCAAACGAAGCCGAACAAATAAACATCACAATACACCCTAATTATGCTTAGGTTCTAAATGAACCAGTTTGGGTTTAATAAAACGCATAAAAAAAGTGTCAAAGCAAGTAGCTTTGACACTTTTTTATATCCTTTTTAAGTCTTAACGAGCCTGCTCAAGCTTGCTATCAATATGTGCAATAGCATGGCTTTCCAAGTGAGCGAATGAATCGAGAATATCCTTAACATTCTTCTCTTCCTCTACTTGCTCATCAATATACTTTGCAATGAAGTTCTGTGATGCGCGGTCCTTCTCCTCATCAGCAACATCTGCCAACTTGTTGATAAGTTCTGTAACCTTCTGCTCATGCGCAAATGTATCTACAAAAGCCTCCTTAGCGTCTGTCCAACTTGTCTTAACGGCATCGATACTGGTAAGGATAACCTCACCACCACGATGAAGAACAAACTGAGCCATATCCATTGCGTGCTGTCTTTCCTCTTCAGCCTGCTTGTACATCCAGCTTGAGAAGCCCTTCCAGCCTTCCTTACGGAACCAGCATGACATCTGTAAATAGAGATTTGATGACCACATTTCTGCCACAATCTGCGTATTGAACGCATCCTGCATCTTCTTTGATATATTCATTTCTTGTTCTTTTTTAATTAGTAATTAATTACTTACTTCGTTAGTCACTAATAATAATTCCGACTGCAAAATTACAACATTATTGTTATTTTTCCAAATTATCAGCCCAAAAATATGATTTTTTCACATGCTTATTAAACTCATATCACACATCTATTTTATCATCCCAGCTATATTTATACTCCTTTTTAGATGATGTGTTATTGCCCCGCACATGTCGTGCTAATGGTAAACACCAATGGTGCTGAGCACTAATTAAGTTGCTATATATTGCTATAAAAAAGTGTATTTTTATATTATTGAGATGAGGTCTACACTCAAACGGGAATACAAACGTATTTCATCTTACTTTTATATATCAAAAAAGATTTGCATCAAAGCGGTTACTAAAAGTAAACCTGAACTTTGATACAAATCTTTGTTTTCTATACTTATCTTTATAAGTGCATTCTCGTTCTACAAAAGATTATTCAATTACTACAGTTGTCCAACCATGCTTGTCTTCTATCGTGCCATACTGAATACCACGGAGGGTTTCATAAAGCTTGGTAGACCATGGTCCTGGTTTGTCACCAAAACTATAAACCTTACCCGTCTCCGTATCATCAAGATGTGATATCGGAGAGATAACAGCTGCTGTACCACAAGCACCAGCTTCTTCAAAGCTATCCAATTCATCTTCTGAAATAGGACGACGCTCTACCTTCATTCCAAGGTCTTCAGCAATCTGCATCAGACTCTTGTTCGTTATAGATGGCAAGATAGAACTTGACTTAGGAGTAACGTAAGTATCATCCTTGATACCAAAGAAGTTGGCTGCACCACACTCGTCAACATACTTCTTCTCCTTTGCATCCAAATAGAACTCTGATGCATAACCTTGCTCATGTGCACGACGATTTGCTCTAAGTGATGCAGCATAGTTACCACCAACCTTATACATAC
>ERZ1699254.8-NODE-8-length-169342-cov-11.143841_pt1 | contig 169342 bp, 125 predicted proteins | sample MGYA00581522_ERZ1699254 | MGnify/ENA primary metagenome ERZ1699254 (study PRJEB42319, sample SAMD00040329) | human oral metagenome | material: saliva | host: Homo sapiens | study: EMG produced TPA metagenomics assembly of PRJDB4115 data set (Metgenomic analysis of... | reverse complement strand
CTTATGCTCATCCAGAAGAACCTGCTGCTTAACCCACTCAACAGCCGCTTCCCGCTCCGCAGTGTAGCTTACAAAGAGCTCAAGGCCCTCAGAAGTGACCTGCTCGACCGCATCCGCGGCACCATCCTTGCCCGGGGTTACCTTCTCCAGAACAACCCTGTACGCTCCCTCATAATTCAGCGCGCTACCGGGAACGTTCAGCGTCTCCTCAGCGGCACCATCGTGGATGCGCTCAGCGGGAATAACCTGCTCCAGAGCCTTCTCACCGGTCAGCTCGCCGAAAATATCCGTTGCCTGAATCGAGAAACGGTAATAGCCCTCGGCAAGCTTCGGAAGATTCGAGACGCGTGCGGTGAGAGTATTCATCTCCTGATACGGGTTGACGCGCTTATACGGAATGTACAAATCCGGACGCGCTACAGGCTGGTCAGGATTCGGCTGGTTATCACTCGGCTGCCCCGACCGCACCGGAAGGAACTGCGCAACACTGGTCAGCAAGCTACCGCTGTACTCCTCCTCACCCGGGTGAGGCAGATTAGAACCGTAGATACCAATCATGTAGAGCCTACCCGGCTTCAACGTACCCGCCGGAATCGTCATCTTCGTGCCGAAATAGTTATTGCGGAAACCCGTACAGTGATGCAAGCAGTTGCCCGTCAACGGAACAGCATGGGAGAAAACAGGGCGTCCCATAATCTTTCCGGTAGCCGGGTCTGCCTCGTATAGAGTGACGTACGCCTGGCTGTCGTATCCACCTACGATATTCGGGGGAAGAATATGGTAGCCCTCAACCGTCAGAGTCGTATCCTGCCACGGCTTATCAATCGCCGAAATGCTGTAGCGGTACGTCGGCTGGTCAGGCTCAGGGTCGCGCACCGTGGGCAAGGGAATTCGTGCCGTAAGACGATAATCTTCATACGGATAGTCGTGCGGGTCAGGCTTATCGGACGGGTAGTAGGTCAGCACCACATCGAAGAGCGTACCCTCCGGAACCATCATCCACTGCTTCGGAATGTCAAGAGTGAACGTGACGCTCCCGTCAGGATTATCGTGGGCCTTGCCCTCAGCGCGGAGGCCGGCAACCTTGCTGCCGTACTGCGCCTCAGGAAGGGGATTGCCGTAATATGGCTCAAGGTAATTCTCACCGCGCTCCACAATGCCGAACTCATACAGCGTGTACTTCGCGCGGAACTCGGCACTCAGCGGCGCAGTGGTCACAGAGACGGTACCGCCCTCAGAAATGTTGAGGGTGCCCGAGGTGAGCTTCATGCCAACCGGGTTGTCAGGTTTCTTATCCTCAGCAGGGGTGGGAGGGGTCAATGGGGTAGGGGAATCCGCCAGCCGAACTGGTGCAGTAACCGTAAAATTATGAATCTCTGAACCGTAGTAAGGATTATCTGAGAAATAGACCCTCAGTTCCGCTTCGGAACCCAAATACACGCCCTGTAGCTCTTTAATATCCTCAGCATTAATTTCAAGTTCTACGGTTTGGGTGCCGTCGGGGTTACGGACCACAATTTTGTCACGTTCATAGTAATGGTCACTATTAACGCTGAGGTTGGCAATCGTTTTTTGAGCAGTTTTATTATAAACACTGATTGACCCGATATAGTACCCCAAATCAACTTCCGGGGAAATATTAGAAATAGTAACTTTATATTTCCCCTCATGGTACGGGTCAACCGTCTGAGGGGACAGCGAAACCTTCGGAAGGGTATTGCGGTACGTATTGCTCTGGTAAGGCATTTTCATGGGGTTCTTGCCCACAGGAACGAAGGGGAAGGCACGCCTCATAGCAATCGGGCCTGAAGGAGAGTCTCCCTGTACCGACAGATAATAACCCTTGCCTGATTTCAAAAGACCGGCAGGAATCGTAATTTTATGCTGAAAATGACCGTTAGGAATTAGGTCATGAAAAACGCGCTTAAAGTACGGAGAATCTGAAGGGTCAAAAGACCCCAGCTCCTTGAGATATTTATGGGTAACATTTGCAGTCGGGTCGTATTCAACGAGAGTAAAACTTAGCTTATTCATCCCGTCAAAACCCGAACCCGTCATATTGATTTCAATCGGTTTTCCGGAATTAATCTGCTCCTCCGAAATAGAATCCACATCATAGGTAATAGAAGGCAGAACAGACGCCGGAAAATCATTCGTCACAGGGAGCGCCGTACGAATACGATCCTCAGTATTCCACTGATAGGGGTGCGCTTCATCTAGCGGGCGGTAGGTCAAAATAACTTCGTACTCCATGCCCGCAGGTATGCCGTTGGAAGATACTTCCAAGTCAGCGCTGAAAGTCCCGTCTGGGGCAGGCGCCGGAACGTCAAAGCGCGGCCCCTGGTATGTTGGCTCCTGGTGAGGACCCACGTAGGTAGAGGAACCCTTGGGCGCAATAATGAGGCTACGTAGCTCATGGTGCGCCAAGAATTCGGGAGTGAAGCCGGCACCCTCAACATGCACCGTGCCTCCGGCATAAATTCTTAGTGCTCCGCTAGTGACGCGCAGAGTCGGTAGCGAACTGGTCTGCTCGCCCTGGGCTACAGGATTCTGCTGATTGTCTGCTTGTTTCTGAACCAAAGCTGCAGCGGGGGAGGCTGGGGTCGCCTGCGCCTGCTGCTCAGGTGCCGCCTGGGTCGGTGTTGCGAGTGCCGCCGGGGTGATACCGGCCAGCGGACTCAAACCCAACAGTAGCGACAGGCTGAGCGCGCGGGCGCTCGCCGGGTGGCGCGGGGCGCCTCGTGGCGTGAAGAATGAAGACATCATTATCCCATCTACAAAAAACTGTGCGGTGATTGAAGCGAGCGAGTAGATGAAGCGAGCGAAGAAGTCGAGCGGATAAAACGTGAAAAGAAAACCCCGAACAGGGGAGAAGAAGCCCCGTAAAGCCTGGTGCCGGGCAAAAGAACTCGCAGAAGGCAGGGAAGAAAAATCGGGACGGTACCGGCGGGCTGAAAAGTCGAACTAATCCGAACATTCCAGCCCACCGGTTACCCCTCACCACAACTGGGCGCTACTTGAGATGGCTACCGCCGTGCTCCATGCGGTAGAGCATCAACGCCAAGTCATAGACAGACGTTGTCTCCATGAAAAAGCGTTCGTGTTCCCAACCCCTGGTGTAGCCCCAAATGCGTTGCTGCACAGCCCACCGAGATTCACGCCAAAAAGCACTACCCTCCTCCAAATCCAGAACCCATGGGTTAGCGCTCACCTCAGATTCATCCGACCCCGGCAGGCTACCGTTACGAGACTGCGGTGCGGCAGTCGGCAAGCCGGGAGACATCATACCGCGCGAACGCTGATACCTGTACAGGAACGCCGCCGTCGAATAATTGTGCATGTTCATCTCCGGGTGGAAATTCCCATCCGCCCAACCGAACGTAATGCCCTTCTGACGAGCCCAAATATACGCGGCGTAGTCCGGATCATCCGGAGTGATATCTCCATAAGGACTCGTCGCCGGAAGCTCCACTCTCGGCGAACCCGCAAGACGGTACAGCGCCACCGTCACATCGCGGCGCGTCATATAGCTGTTCCTACCTGAATCAGAAAACTCAGGAAGAACCTGACGGCGCTTAAACCATGCCCAGGCGGCGTTGACCTCCTTATTCTTCGTAAACTGCAGCTGTAGATCCTTCGAAGTAAGCTGCTCAACCGACTCAACCGTACCGTCCTTGCCGGCAGTCACCTTTTCCAAGAAGAGCCTGTACGAGCCGTCATAATTCAGCGGCGCACCGGAGATGGTCAGCTTCTCATCCATCGTGCCGTCATGGATGCTCTCAGCAGCAATCTCCTGCACCAGCGTCTTCTGACCGGTCAGATGTCCCTGCTCATCAACATGTTGTACCGAGAAACGGTAAGAGACCCCAGGCTGCTTCTTCAAACCGACGGCGCGTACCGGCAAGATATTTTCCTCATCATAAGGGCTCACCGTCGTAGCCTTCAGAAACATCTCAGGGCTAGCCGATTCCTTATTAAGCGAACGTACCGGAATGAAATCTGCAACATCATTCAGCAACTCACCGGGGTAATTCTCATCCTCCGGACGGTCTTTACCGTAGAAACCAATCTTATAGACCTTACCCGGCTTAAGCGTTCCCCCAGGAATCGTAATAGACGTCTTAAAATGCCAATTCAGGAAATAAACGCGCTCTCCACTACGGGAAGCCGGGTACGGAATCCGAGTGGTGAATTCTGGTTCGCCTACAATCTTTCCGGTCTTCGGGTCGACTTCATAAAAAGCCAGAAGCGCGGGGCCATCCTTGCCCTCTCGACTACCGCTCGTAAGGATATGGAACCCCTCAATCGTCAGAGTCGTATCCTTCCACGGGTCATCAATTGCGGGCACACTGAAAATGTACGTCGTCTCAGTCGGCTTAGGGTCCTGCACAACATTAATAGGTGCACGCGCCACAAAACGGAATTCGGACGGCCAAGAATCCTCCCGGTGGCCCTTCTTGTGGTACGTCAAAATGACGTCGAAAAGAGTGCCTTCATTAGCCTCAATAATGTACGGCCCAATATTGAGAAAGAAGGTGTAGCTCCCGTCTGGGTTTTCTACCATCTGCTTCGGGTTGGGATCACGGTCAAAGAGGTAGCCAAAGTAGGCATATCCGTCAATGCGGGCATACGCGGCTTTGAAGTACGAAGAACCGCGGTCAACCAGAGAAAATTCGTAGAATTCGTAATTCTGGCGGAATTCAGCACTGAGCGGAGGCGTCGTCAGCGTTACTGTGCCGCCTCGAGAAATGTTGAGAGTCTCAGGAGAGACTTTAAACCCTTCCATTTCAGGATGGCGAGATTCATCTACCTTCGGAAGCGAAGACGTGGCTTCGTCAGCATCTTCTTGAGCTGCGGCGGGGGAGGCGGGGGTCGCCTGTTCCGGGTCTGCATGAGCAGGTGCAACCTGTGCCGGTTGTGCCGGGTGTTCGGGAGCCGCCAGCGCCGCCGGGGTGATACCGGCAAGCGGGCTCAAACCCAGCAGCAACGACAGGCTGAGCGCACGGGCGCTTGCCGGATGGCGCGGAGAGGTGGAACAGCGCCGGGCGCCTCGTGGTGTGAAGAATGAAGACATCATTATCCCATCTACAAAATTTATACGGTGATTGAAACGAGTGAGTAGATGAAGTGAGTGAAAAAGTTGAGCGGATAAAGCCTGAAAAGACCCCCCCCAAAAAACAGAGGAGAAGTAGCCCCGTAAAGCCTGGTGCTAGGCAAAAGAACTCGCAGAGGCAAGGAAGAAAAACAGAGGTTCACCGGCGGGCTGAAAAGCCGAACTACGTCGAACATTCCAGCCCACCGGTCACCCATCACCACGTCCGGGCGCTACTTGAGGTGGCTGCCGCCGTGCGTCAAGCGGTACAGCATCAACTTCAAATCACCAAAGGAAATGGAAGAATTATCAAAGCCCTCATAGGCGTATTCTCCGTCAATGCTGTAACCCCACATGCGGTGATCAACAGCCCACTGAGCCTCACGCCAAAAAGCGCTACCCTGACGAACCTTATGCTGCCAGCCGCTAGCACTCCGAGGCGCATCCTGGTTACCCGGCACAGACGAGCTACGCGGCAACGAGGCAGAGGTCGGCGCCTTCGGCGTGACCTGACCCATCGCCTTCTGATACCTGTACAGGAAAGCCACCGTCGACGGGGTCGAAAGCTTCGCCTCCGGGTGGAACTTGCCGTCCGCCCAGCCGAAGGTAATACCCTTCTGACGAGCCCAAATGTACGCGGCGTAGTCCGGGTCGCTCGTTGCCACATCCGCATACGGGCTAAAAGCAGGTAGCTCAACCTTCGGGGAACCCGCCAGGCGGTACAGCGACACCGTCACATCGTGGCGCGTCATACCGCTATGCCAGGACATCGGCGAAGGATTAGGCAAAATATCACGCTCAGCAAACCACTGCTCAGCCGCCTGCAACTCATCCTCACGCGTCAGCTTCAGAGGAATATCCTCGAAAGCAAGCTGCTCCACCGACTCGCCGGCACCATCCTTACCGGGGGTGACCCTCTCCAAGACCAGACGATAAGCACCCGAATAGTTCAGCTGCTGAGTGATCGTCAGGTTCAGCTCCACCCTGCCATCCTGGATGCGATCGGCGGGAATCGCCTGCTGGAACACCGTCTGACCGGTCAAACGCCCCTGCTCATCAACATGCTGCACCGAGAGACGGTACGATCCTTCACCCGGATCAGAAAGCCCGGTAGCGCGCGCCGTAAACAAGTTCGTCTGCGCATAAGGGCTCAGGCCCACCGACCCAAGGTGCAGCGTGGGCCCCGCAGAGTCCTGCTCGGGAGAATGCACCGGAAGGAACTCCGCAACATCATTCAGCATAGAACCCGGAGAATCTTCCATGCCGGGGTAAGGCAACCCGTTCCCATACATACCAATAAAGTAGAGCTTGCCCGGCTTCAACGTACCCGCAGGAATCTTCAGCTCCGCACTGAAATAGTTATTGCGGAACCACCTGGTGTTAACCCCGTAGTACGTGTAGTCATCCCGCTGAGTGAACACAGGCTCACCCACCATCTTTCCCGTTGCAGGGTCAGCCTCATAGATAGCGATGACCGGCCAATCATTACCAACCATTTCACTAGCCTGGGAGAGGATATGGCGTCCCTCAACCCGCAGCGTCGTATCCTTCCACGGGTCATCGATAGCGGATTGACTGAAGGTGTAGGTTCCACGGGTCGGCTGCGCATCCTGAACCGTATCAATATGCGCGCGGGCATACAAACGGTTCGACCTACTCGAAGGTTCCGGCTCAAATTCATCCGACGGGTAGTACGTCATCACCACATCGAAGAGCTCACCTTCGGCAGCCTCAACGTACTGCGGGGGAACCTTAAACGTGTAGGTGAGGCTACCGTCCGGGTTCTCCCGCACCTGATGCACCAAATCCTTGAGCATTCCGCCGTACTCGTCGAGAGGCTCATAACTATTGTGCTCCGCATACACGTACACCGACCCGCGCTGCACCAGAGCCAGCTCGTAGAAAGTGTACTTCTTACGGAACTCGGGGCTCAACGGGGAAGTCGTCACCGACACCGTGCCACCCTGAGAAATATTGAGGGTTCCCGAAGTCACCTTCAACTCAACATTCCCCGGGTTCTCCGAATCAACAGCATCAGCGGCAAGAGGGGCCATCGGAAGCTGCGCGCTCACCGTGAACTTATGGCTACCGTACGAATACTCAGAGTCCGAGAACACCGCCCGCACTTCAGCCACTGAACCGCGGGAAGAAGGCCTGTAGGAGGAATCGCCGTGAACCTTATACTCAACCTCCACGGTCAGAGTACCGTCAGCATTGCGGGTTACCAGCTCGTCACGCTTATAGTATTGGCCCGCTACATCATTCCTCGCAAAATATGCCTGCTCACCAGAGGTAGCGTTATAAATCGACACAGAGTCAAGGTAGTACCCCAGGTCAACCTCGGGTGAAATATTAGAAATAGTCACCTTATAGACGCGGTCCTGACCCGGATCAAAATCCTGCGCGGCAACAGATACTTTCGGCAGGGTATTCCTGAACGAATTATCCTGATACGCCATGCGCGCAGGGTTATTGCCCACAGGGACAAAGGGGAACTTACGCGTCAGCTTATTCCACCCGTGGGTTTCTACACCGGAAACACCCAGGGAATACCCCTTGCCGGACTTCAGAACTCCCGCAGGGATCGTGATCTTCTTCTGGAAATAGCCGTTCGGAATCAGGCCCTTGAAAATGCGCTGATTCTCTTCCGTATCTGATGCCCTCAATTCACCAAGCGAAGCCACATTAGAGTTCGTGACCTTTCCCTGCTCATCATGCTCGGACAAGGTGAATTTTACAGAGCTGACATCCTGAAAACCGGTACCCGTCAGCGTCACCTCAATCGGCTGGCCGGAAGCAATCTGCTCCTCAGAAATAGCCGAAACATCATAGGTGATGGAGGGGAGCTGCGCCTTCGGGAGATTGAACTCCACCGGCAGCGCCGTACGGACGCGGTCCTCAGTGTTCCACGCATAGGGGTGCGCATCATCTACGGGGCGGTAGGTCAGAATAACCTCATACTCCAGGTTTGCTGGCAGGCTATTCGCTGGAACCGTCAGGTCGGCACTGAAACTGCCGTCAGCAGCCGGTTTCGGGGCGTCAAAGACAAGGCCGCGGTGATCAAGCTTCTGGTAGGGGTTAGCGTAGGTTGAAGAGCCCTTCGGCGCGACCGTGAGGCTACGCAGCTCATGATGCGCCAAGAACTCGGGGGACAGCCCGGTACCATCCACGTGCACGGTACCGCCGTGAAGAATGTCGAGGGAGCCGCTGGATACGCGCAGGGTCGGCAGGGAAGCATCCTGCTGATTGCCCTGCGCAGGTTCGTTCTGTACGGGTGCGTTCTGCGCGGGTTTTTCTTGAGGTGCCGCCTGCTGAGCCGCCACCGGCGTCAAAGCCAGCAGCGGAGACAAACCCAAAACCAGGGAAGCACCCGCAACCTTTCGGCGCGTGCCACGAGCAGGCTTAAAGAACGAGGACATCATTATCCAATCTGAATTTTCTGCATGAAAGAGGGCGAATGAGAAAAGAAGTTGAGAGGATAAATGAGTGACAGTCCACCGCACCGAACTCGCCCCGAATCCATATCGTAGAAGAGCCGTAGCGGCGGCATGCTGAAGTGCAATTTCAGCCTACCAACCCGCCCCTTAAACATTCAATGAAAACACGAGAAAAACATGCCGATGAGAGTTATAAGACAAAAAAATCAAAAACTACGCCCCGGCTTTGTATAAAGCCCAAACCCCCCAAAAAGACCACACATAGAGAAATAAAAACTGGAAACATCACCAGCACTAAAACGGCACCCAGCAGCGACTGCACCAGCAGCGCCCGCACCAGAAAACGGGCACACGAAAAGGGGCGGTGAAAGAAAAACTCTCACCGCCCCTTCTATAGGCTATAGGCCACTATCTTCAGCTGCTGTTCGCAGAGGTCAACCCAAGCTAAAACACGCGGGCTCAACCACCCGGTTCAAGGCACCTGCCGAATCTTAGTCATCGATATAGGGGCTGTTGGGGATGGTGTCAAGCATGTCGAGCATTGACAGGACACGAGCCAGCTCCTCGCGGGTAGCAGTCTTGGTCGGACGGAAATCCTTGCTCTTATAGTGATAGCTCGTATCGATATTCACCGACGAGTGCAGCCACACCGACTCGGTGTAGAACGGGGCACCCGGCTTCATATCCTGCGGGGTAGTGGGACGGAACCAATAAGAACGACGACCGGGGGTAAGCATAAAGTAACGGTAGAAGAACGCAGCCATCGTAGCGCGGCTAGCCACCGCCTCCGGGTGCATCTTACCGTCAGACCAGCCGGAAGTCAGACCGTTCTGATACGCCCAAATATACGCCGGGTAACGCTCATCCTTCGGGGACAAATCCGGGAAAGGAGAACGCGCAGGAAGCTTCACCTTCGGCGAGCAGGCGCCTCGGTAGATTGCATCCATCAGGTCGCCGCGGGTCACCGCACGCTTAGGGTAGAAGCAACGTTCCTTATCGAGCAGCAGAACCTTTGCCTTACATGACCTGTAGATATCGGGGGCGTACTCGCCATCCATATCAATGTCCACAATGAAAGGTGCCCACGCGAACTCCGTGTCAATCTTGGGGCGAACTTCAAGAGTGCGCAGAATGGTGTACTGCTGACGGCGCGGACGAAGAGACAAGCGAACCCCGTAGTTTCCATTCGGGCCACCGGTGATCTCAGAATCAATGACGTGATGCCTAATGTAGACATCATTCTCGATGCGCTTCTTCGGCTCAAGAGAGAAGAAATAGAACTGGGTGAAGCCCTTCTCCTTGGTGTAGTAGCCAACCTCAATGTACGGGGTGTACAGACCGGTATCAAGCACAGCCTGCAGGCCGGTAATCTCGTAGCTGAGGTTGAAGCCGCTAATATCAAACGACGCCTCGGTAATCTTGAACGTCAGCGGGGTGGTCTTAACGTCCAAGGTGGCAGCCTGAGCGCCCTGCTCACCGGCGTGGTGTGCGCCCAACGCGCCGGCGACTGTTAGTGCTGCCGCACCCTTAATGAGGGCGCGACGAGAGGAAAAAGTAGACATAACGTTGTCCCATCGATGTGTTTCTGAGTGGTTACTTCTACGCTAGCAAACCAATAACCATTGGGTAAGCCTCTAGTCGTTTGCTATACGTACGTGGCGTGACGTGTTTCCATGTGTGTTGAGTTGAAAATGTGAATGTTAGTGAGTGAAATACCCGCCACCAATGGCGAGACGTTTAATACTATAAACATTTTTACTCGCAAAAAGAAGGCGGATAGCTAGACACTAACCGCCTTCTCTGCTCATCAAAAGCTACCCCTAAAATGTGGGGAAATGTGGTTTTACAAGGGGTAATACAGATTTAAGCCCCTAGAAAAATAGTTAAAAAATTTTCAATATGATGCAAAAAATAAGAGGAAATAAATAGTTGGGCAACCTACTGCTCATGCACCAGCAGCGTCAAAACACCCGCCTTACGCGCCGTCGGCAGGGTGCACTCCACCGACCAGTCCTCGCTGACCGCCTCCAAAAATTCGGCAATACCCGCCGTGGAGCCATCAATAGGACGAGCCGCCAAACCCGACTGAATCAGGTAGCGCGCAAACAAGCCACGGTAATGCTTCGCCATGTGCGAGACAACCTTACGCGACCCATCAGCCGCGACACGCTCCACACGAACCGCCAGAGTCTGCGACGGGGGAGTCACCCACGACTTCGCGTAGGCGGCAGAACGGCAGTCCAGAATCAGCTGGTCCTTCGCAGTCGACTCCAGAGCAGTACCCAGCGCGCCCTTCCAGAAGGAGGCGAGCGCACCAATCGAACCCAGCTTCACGCCCATGGACAGGCGATAGGCGGGGATCGCGTCCTCGGGGCGCAGAATACCCCACAGCGCCGAAGAAATCAGCAGCGACCAGTGCGCGGCGTCGCGTTCGGCGGGGGAGAAGCTCGCATAATCCAGCGCCTCGAACAGCACACCCGTGTAGGTGTGAATCGCGGGCTGCGCCGGTTCGGTGAGCAGGCGCGTGTTGCGTTCCACCTCTGCCTCGAGGGATGCGCCCACCTTGAGCTCTGCCAGGGCGCCGGGGCTAGAGTTGACCGCAGTCAGCTCCTCCAGGACGCTCTCACGCTCGGCAGTCAGCTCAGGGAACGAAAGGTCAGCGAAAGAAACTGGCGCATTGCCAGCCGGGGCGGGGGTCTTACCTTCGGAAGGGGGAAGAAGAATCAGCATCTCTCCAGTGTACCCGCGAGGCGCAGTGTACCTGCGAGGCTTCGGCGTGACCGTGAGGGAACCCGGGAAATAGCCACCTCCAAGGGTGTGCGTATAATGGGTTGGGTGAAACGGGCCGTCTGGGCAATCGCGAGGCACACGTGCTTCGAGGAAAGTCCGGGCTCCACAGCACAGGATGGTGGATAACATCCACTCGGGGTAACCCGCAGGCCAGTGCCACAGAAAGTAAACCGCCACGGTTCGCCGCGGTAAGGGTGAAAGGGTGGTGTAAGAGACCACCAGCGGGCGCGGTGACGTGCCCGGCTAGGTAAACCCCATTCGGAGCAAGGTCAAACAGAATACGCCATGGTAGGGTAGTGCGCCCGATCCCCGTCAGCTTCCTTTACGGAGGTGGGGTGCGTATTCGGGTAGGCTGCTTGAGACGTGCGGCAACGTACGTTCTAGATAGATGATTGCCTCAAAACGCCCCTTCGGGCGGCGTTTTAGACAGAACCCGGCTCATAGGATGACCCGTTTCACGCTACCGTTAGCCGGTGAAAAATATCAGCGGCTGATGGAAAACGAAGACCGCGAATGCGCTTTTAGAGTGCATTCGCGGTCTTCGTTTTAAACTCCTCGAAAGGCCTCTGACCTTCAGAAGAGCTCGTAATTAGTGGCCGAAGGGATCCGGATCCACGCCGGGCATCCACGAGTTACCGTCGACGGTCCAGCCTTCCTTCTTCACGACCTTCTTCATCTTGCCGGTCCACTTCTTGTTCAGACGGTTCACGTACAGCTTGCCGTCCAGGTGGTCAGTCTCGTGCTGCATGCAGCGTGCGAACCAGCCGGTCGCCTCAAAGTGGACGGGGTTGCCGTGCTCGTCAAGACCATTCACGGTCACCCACTCGGCGCGCTTGAGGGGGAACCCGTAACCAGGGAAGGACAGGCAGCCCTCTTCCTCCTCGTACGGGTCCGGGTCAGCGGTAGAAATCTTGCCCAGGGTCAGTACCGGGTTGATGATGCAGCCGCGCGGGGGAACGCCGTCCTCATTCTCCATCTTGTAGGTGAAGATGCGCAGGCCCACACCAATCTGCGGTGCCGCCAGGCCCACACCGTTGGATGCGTCCATGGTTTCGTACATGTCAGCCACGAGTTCCTTGAGCTCATCATTAAACTCGGTGACGGGTGCCGCGGGGCGGTGCAGAACGGGGTTGCCGTGAATAACGATGGGGCGAATAGCCACGGTTTCATCCTTTGCTTGTGTTGAACGGGAACTGTTGAACGGGAACTTGCAGGGTACACCGTGTGCGGGTGAACCGGATTGAGGGTAAGCGAAAGGGCCGTTACGGATAACCATAACGACCCTTTCCATCGGGGTGATCGACGGGGGTTGAACCCGCGACCTCCTGGACCACAACCAGGCGCTCTGCCAACTGAGCTACGACCACCATGTGCTTCGCTTGGTTTCCCTTGCGATATGCAACGGATACTACTGTACAGGAGATTCAGAAACCTGCCAAGTTGAAAAGCCGTGATGCTCGTTACATGTTGCGCTTACGCCTCGGATGCCTCAGTCGCCTCAGAAGCGGACGCCTCAGCATCGCGCTCAGCCGCCTCGCGTGCGGCACGCTCAGCCTCCACCTCACGCGCAATCTGCGCCGAAGTAATCGCGTCCGGGCCCTGCGGCACAAAAATGGCGCGGCGGTAATACTTCAACTCATCAATCGAGTCCTTGATATCGCCCAGTGCGCGGTGGTTACCGGTCTTCGCCGGGGCGCTATGACGAGCCGCCGGGTACCAGCGCGACGCCAGCTCCTTAATGGTGGACACGTCAATCACGCGGTAATGAAGGTGCGCCATGACCTCTGGCATGTAACGCTCCAAGAAACGCTTATCCATACCCACCGAGTTGCCGCCCAGCTGCGCCTTGCCCGCCACCGGAACATACTTCTTGATGTAACGAAGCACCTGCTCCTGCGCGTAATCCATCGACACACCGTGCTCAATATCGGGCAGCAGACCCGACGCCTCATGCATCGAACGCACAAAGTCATTCATGTTCTCCAGCGCACCGGCAGGAGACTCGTCACCGGGCTTAATAACGAACTCAACGCCAGAACCCAGAATGTTCAAATCGGCATCTGTGACCAGAACGCCCACCTCGACGAGAGCGTCGTTCTCCACGTCCAGGCCGGTCATCTCGCAGTCAATCCATACAATACGTTCACTAGAAATACTCACCCTCCCACTCTACCCCCAAATGCCGCCGGCCCGGCGGGCAGCACGTCACAAAAGGGCACAAGATGGTGCAAGACGGCACAGGCGGATGGGCAAACGGCGGCAATGGGGGAGAACTGCACCCCTCTGCGGGCCCTTGAGGAACGTCCACAAGTGCCTTCGCAACAGTGATTCTCGCAAGTGCATCCAAGGGCTCCGGTATGATAAAAACCAGAACGACGATGCAGACAGAAAGGGAGTTATGCGCGCACCAAAGGAGCTAGCACACCGGCTCACCACCCCCGGCGCACACGACGCACCTCTCTCACCCAAACTCTTGGACTACGTCAATAACCACCGTCTGCGCACGGTGATTATCGGCACCATCGGCTCCATCATGGTCACCCTCGGCTCCTACGCCGTCGGCTGGCTCGCCGACAGCTCCAGCTTCTGGCGCTACGACATTATTCGAGCCATCCGATTCGAAGCCGCATGGGTCATCACCGGCATTATTCTGCTCGCCCTCGGCGCTATGATCATGTGCCGTGAATGGCTGCGAATCTACCAGAAAATGGGCGACTGGAACGAACCCAACGCCATGCGGTGGATGATTGCCGTCACCGCCAGTTGGTCCCTGCCGCAGATTTTCGCGTTCACCATATACAGCCGCGACATGTTCTCCTACTACGGTCAGGGCATGGTCATGGCGCACGGCCTCAACCCGTACAAGCATGGCGTTTCCGAAATCTCGAACTTCATGCAGAACGGTGCGGACCCCATGTGGGCGGAATCCCCGCCCCCGTACGGACCGGTCTCCCTCAAATTTGAAGAGTGGATTGTGCGCCTGGCGGGGGAGAATATCGACCTCTCCCTCTTCTACTTCCGCCTACTCTCCGTGCTCGCGGTCATCGGCATCCTCTTCTACGTGGCAAAACTCGCCCAGGCGCACGGCTTCAACCAGGTTCGCGCTCTCTGGCAGATTGGCCCGAACCCGCTGTTCATCGCATCGTTCATTGCCAGCGGCCATAACGACTCGCTCATGACCATGTTCATGCTCGGAGGCCTCTACTACGCCAAGCGCTACCGCGACACCTGGTGGGGCGGCCCGCTCGGCGTGACCTTCGTAGCCCTCGGCGTTGCCGTCAAGCCGCTTGCCCTCGTGGTACTGCCCTTCGTGGGTCTGCTCTGGGCTGGTAAGAACGCCTCCTGGCCGCGCAAGTTCATCTTCTGGGCATTCTCCGGCGTGCTGCTGCTCGCCGAAATGGCGCTCATGGGCTGGGTGACCGGACTGGAATTCGGCTGGATTAAGGCACTGTCCACCACCGGTGGCCAGTACATCTGGTACACCCCCTTCGGCCTAGTCATCGGCGCCGCATCCCTGTTCGTTCAGGGAGACGCCTTCGAGGTCATCCGCAAGCTCATCGAGACCGTCGGCAAGGGCATCGGCATGCTCGGCGCAGTAGCCATGGCATTCGTTGGACGCGACCGCAACATCGTGCGCCACGCCGGCCTCGCAATCCTGTTCATGCTCCTGTGCAGCCCCATGATTCAGCCCTGGTACCTGCTCTGGGCAATCCCGATGCTCGCCGCAACCGGCCTGCGCTCACACTTCCAGCTCATGTGGTACTTCATCACCACGCTGTTCTTCATGGCGTATGGTGTGAGCGACCAGCTGAACGTCTCGCCCTACCTGCGCGATTTCAACCAGGACATGGGCCGACTCATCGCGACCGTCATCTGCTTGGGATACATCATCTACCTGGTCGCCCTCGACCCGGCAACCCGCCGCCTGGTGTACGTGAGCCTGCACCCCACGCAGATTCGCCGCACCACCATCCGCTTGTGGTGGCAGTTGTTCCCCGGCGCATCAAGTCGCCGTGCACGCCGCCGCGAGGTGAAGAAAGCAGAACGGGAAGCCGCCAAGGTAGGCTCCTAGTGCGCCAGTTGGATGCGCCGCCCAGCGAACCAGCCCCCGCGTGAGATGCGCGGTGCATGAGAAGCATAAATTCTCATGTACCCTAGAGGAAGGCCTCAGTAGCTCAGAGGATAGAGCAGGAGCCTTCTAATCTCTTGGTCGGGGGTTCGATTCCCTCCTGGGGCGCCACATGTAAAAACCGCCCCGCACCCTGAACTCAGGGTGCGGGGCGGTTTTTTATGCTTTTTGCGTGCCGGGAAGCGCCGGGAAGCTACTTCTTGGTCGGGGCTACTTCTTAGTGGGGTTCGTGTCCTTGCAAGAGTTGAGGACGCGCTCCATAACCTTCTTCTCGTCCGCGGTCACCCACAGCTTGTACTTCGCCTTCACGTGTACCTGGCGTGCCACATAGGTGCAGCGGTAGGCGGTGTTGCTCGGCAACCATTCGGAGGCATCCGCATCGGACTTCTGCTGGTTCGCCGGGCCGTCTGCAGCGAGCAGGTTCTCCGGGTCGTTCGCCAGCTGGCGGCGCTGCTCTGCGGTCAAATCCTGCGCGCCGGTCTGCCATGCGTTCGAAAGAGCCACCACGTGGTCAATCTGCACAGCCGAGGAGGTCCTCTTACCGCGCTTGAACTCGATGGTTTTGCCGGTGTACGGGTCATCCAGAGTGCCACTAATCACGGTGCATGCGTGGGTCCTGACCTTGAAACGAACATTGGTCAGGTCGCGGCGCAGAATATCGTCACGAGTGTTGCACTTGTTACCGTCAACGTCATCCCAGGCGGGTCCGAACTGATCACGAGAGTAGCCAGCCTTCGACGCGCGTTCCTTCACCTGCAGGGACGCCAGCTCGCTCTTCGCGGTCGCCAGATCCGGTGCGAGCGCGGTCGCGGGATCAACCGCCTTGTACGGGTTCTTGACCTCGGCGAGGGTTTCAGTCTGAACGTTGGTCTCTTCATCATCGGTGGCGGAGGTCGTCTTATCCGAACCGAGCAGCCCGTCCACACCGTTCTTACTCACGTAGACCAGACCAATAATCAGCACGATCACGGCAAACAGGGCGAGCAGACCGTAAATGAGGCGCTTCTTCTGCGGGTCCATCGAATCGGGCAGCTTGGGCAGGTTGCGCTGCAGCTGCTGAAGTTCCTGCAGGGAAGGCAGGTTGTTGTTCGCGGGCTTTTTGCTCACGGGTTCTCCAAGGCGGGTAGGCGGGATGCGGCTGAGTGCACCGCATCATCAAGGATAGAGTGCGCGGGATAGAAATAGTTAACTTGAGGGCAAAAATAGCCGCCTCGACGCTGAGATACCTATCACGATGTCGGATGGGGTGTGGCCGTCATATTTCTGCAGGAAGCGTGATGCCCGCGGGTGATTTTTGAAAAAACGGGGTGAAAAGTTCAAAAACTCTATCCACAGGCGGTGCTCAAAACCGCAAAACGCGCGGTTATCCACAGAACCGGTAACTGCCGGGTGCAGGGTCGGCTCAGCCCTGGCAAGGTGAAGGAACCCACCCACTAGTTTCTAAGGAGAAACCATGAGCGACACCATCCTGATTCGCGGATTCACCGCCTCCGACCCGGCACTGAGCACCCTGCCCAACGGGGTGCCCGTCGTGAACTTTCGCCTCGCCAGCACCCCGCGCTGGCAGGATGCCACCGGCACCTGGAAAGAAGGCACCACCAACTGGTACACCGTGAAAGCCTACCGCCGCCTCGCCCAGAACATTGCCACCTCCATTGAAAAGGGGCAGCCGCTGGTCGTGAGTGGCCGCCAGCGCATTAGCCGCTGGAACCGCGAAGACGGCACGCAGGGCACTACCGTAGAGGTGGATGCCCTCGGCATCGGTCACGACCTGAACTACGGTACGAGCACCTTCGCCCGCACCGTGGAGAAGCGCACGGTCAACGAAGGCTCCCTGCAGGGCGCACCTCAGCAGGGTATGCCGGGTGCGCCGCAGCAGTACGCGCCGCCGCAGGAAGCACCTCAGTACGCACCCCAGCAGAACCCGGAGGCGCCGGGCATGACCGCTCCGGGCGCTCCGGTACAGGACGGCGCATCCCAGAGCGGGGGAGCGCAGAGTGACGAACCCCCCTTCTAAAAGTGCTCCCCGGATGCTTGCATAAACGCGGGCGCATTGGGATAATGGAGCATTGTGTTGACATCGGGCACGCCCCTGCCGCAGGGGGAAGAGCGACCAACGATGTCAACCTTCGGGCACCAATCCTGTCCGAAGCATCAAGTTTTCTGTCCCGCAGTGGGGCAGAGCAATCTGAGTCTATTTGACCTGCGGCAGATGACTCTGGAGATCTACAACTATGCAGACTCTTGACTTCCTCGACAAGAAGTCCCTCCGTGACGACGTCCCCGCATTCGGCCCCGGTGACACCCTGAACGTTCACGTTAAGATCGTTGAAGGTAAGAACCACCGTATCCAGGTCTTCAAGGGCTTCGTCGTTGGCCGCCAGGGTGCAGGCGTTCGCGAGACCTTCACCGTCCGCAAGGTTTCCTTCGGCGTTGGTGTTGAGCGTACCTTCCCCGTTCACTCTCCCTCCATCGAGAAGATCGAGGTTGTGACCCGCGGTGACGTCCGTCGTGCAAAGCTGTACTACATGCGCGACCGCCACGGTAAGGCTGCTCGTATCCGCGAGAAGCGCGAGTTCTAATCTTTATAGATACAGAATTCTGTTGCAAACCGCTCCCCAACCGCATTCCGCGGGAGAGGAGCGGTTTTTGCATATTCTGAGACCCCGCTTTGACCCCGCTTTCTGAGAACCTTGCCGCTCTCAGAAAATAAAAGCCCAAGAGCGCAAACACTCTCGATACAATAGCTAGGTACCGTTTCACTCGAGCTAGGTATCTCTCAAACGAAAGGCTCACTCCAGCATGGCAGACGACAAGAACACTGCGAACACCAGCCCCTTCCCTGAGGGATACCAGCCTCAAAGCCGCCGCGAGCGCCGGGAAATGGAAGAATACTTCGCGCGCCTCGCCGCCGAAAAGGCAGCAGCTGAGAAGGCTGCTGCCGAGCAGAGTGCCGCAGAGAATGCGGGCACAGAGAAGGCGGCCCCCTGGGTGGCATCCGCGGGCGCTACTGAGGCGACCGAAAGCGATACCAAGGGTGCATCTGAGCGTGATCACGAGGTGGTAGCTAGTGCCGAGGCGAGCACCGCCTCCGCAGATGCCGCCGTTGCGACTTCTTCCGCTGCGAAGAACACTAAGCGCGAAGAAACCACCGACGAGGAGAGTGCCGCAGACGTGGAAACCACCAAGGACTTCTCCGAAATGACCCCCAAGGAACGCCGCAAGGCAAAGCGCGCCGAACAGGCAGAGCTGACCTACTCCCAGGCGCAGGAAGAAGGCCGCCTCGGCGAATGGCTCTGGGTGCAGGCACGTGAGGGCGGTACCGTCATCCTCTACGCGCTGGTCATCGCATTCCTGGTCAAGACCTTCCTGCTGCGCGGCTTCTACATTCCTTCCGGCTCCATGGAGCAGACCCTGCAGGTCAACGACCGCGTGTTCATCAACGTGGCGGGCTCCTACTTTAGCGAGCCCAAGCGCGGCGACGTCATCGTCTTCAAGGACTCTCAGGGTTGGATTCCCTCCACCCAGAAGACCAGCAGCCCGCTCAAGGATGCCCTGTCCTTCGCGGGTATTCTGCCGGATACCTCCTCGAACTTCCTGGTCAAGCGCGTTATCGGTACTCCCGGTGACGTGGTCGAAAGCGACGGCAACGGCAAGATCAAGGTCAACGGCGTAGAGATTACCGAACCGTACCTGTACCCGGGCAACCCGCCCTCCGAGCTGGCGTTTAAGGTGACTGTGCCCGCCGGCAAGTACTTCGTCATGGGTGACCACCGCAGCAACTCCGCTGACTCCCGCTACCACATTAGCGACGGCACCGCGTTCATCTCCAAGGATGACGTGCAGGGTAACGTGTTCGTGGTGGCGTGGCCGCTGAACCACTTCGGTCTGCTGCAGGATCAGAGCTCGGTGTTCTCCTCGATTCCCGCACCGACCTCCACCCCGAGCGAATAAGCGAGCGTGGGAATGATGGTGAGCGCCCAGAAGAGCGCAACGAAACCCACTCAAGCTAAGCCCGCGAAGACAACCCCGCCCGCCGCCGACCTTGAGTACGAGCAGCAGCTCTTCGCCTCCGGTGCCCGCACGGTTGCCGGAATCGATGAGGTAGGCCGCGGCTCCATGGCGGGCCCGGTCACCGTGGGCGTCGCAATCCTCACCCCGGACGCCACCCTCGAGGTGGGCGGGCTGATCGATTCCAAGGCGCTCTCACCGGCGCGCCGCGAATCCATGGTTCCCGAAATCCGCCAGTGGTGCGCCGTGGCGGTCGGGCACGTGGAACCGGCAGATATTGACCGGCTCGGCATGACCCTCTCGCTGAGGCTTGCCGCCCAGCGTGCGCTCGCCGAACTGGCGCGCCGCGGATACCGTGCCGACGCCGCCCTGCTGGACGGTAAGCACGACTGGTTCACCCCTCCGCAGGAGGACCTGTTCAGCGCGCTGGTACCGGACCCGGCGCAGGCACACTACAACGCACTGCTCGCCCAGGCGTGGGAAGGCGCAGGTGAGGGTGGTGCAGATGAGCCCGCGCAGATGCCGGTGACCATGGTCATTAAGGGTGACTACAAGTGCGCCTCCATCGCCGCCGCATCGGTGGTTGCGAAGGTGGAACGTGACGAACTGATGGTCCAGCTAGATGCCCGCTACCCGGGGTACGGCTGGGCGAAGAACAAGGGCTACGGATCCGCCGCTCACCGCGAGGCGATTAGCGTGCAGGGCCCCAGCCCGCAGCATCGACTGTCATGGTCGCTCCCGGCGACTGTCGAGCAGATTGAGGCGGCTGCGGCACAGCGCGGCTAGAGTGCGTGGTGTTCCTGAAAACCGCGCCTCGGAAGCTTGCGAAAGCCTAACGTGCCACCGCTGAATCAGTACTAAAAAAGCCCAGGAAAGGAAGAGTAGTGAGCGCAGAAGACCTCGAAAACTACGAGACCGACGCCCAAATGGCGCTCTACCGCGAATACAAAGACGTCATGTCGCTCTTTAGCTACGCGGTAGAAACCGACCGACGCTTCTACCTGGCGAACCAGGTGGACGTCACCCCGCACGTGCAGGACGGCACCCTCTACTTTGAGGTGAGCATGAGCGACGTGTGGGTGTGGGATGTATTCCGCTCCAACCGCTTTGTGAAGAAGGTGCACGCCTACTCGGTGCGTGACGTGAACGTGGAGGAGCGCCTGCCCAACCAGGAGTTCACCGTGCCGGAAATGCCGGACTTTAACGCCTAGCGCACGCCCGATTTACCGCCTTGCCGGGGGTAAGCGCGCGGTTGCCGAGCTGCTGGGCGGCAGAATCAGGTGTTGAAACCGCGTGCTGAAGCTGCGTTATGAAACCGCGTGATGAACCTGCGTAAATATGACGCGCCGAATCGGTGCACGGGCGGTATTTTTGAAAAATATGCCCAAAATTTCAAATAAACGGCTGTGGACAACCTCTAATTCCTTCTGGGAGCTGAGGTTATCCACAGTTTTTCGTTAACCGCGTTCGGGCACGCGCGCGGCGGGCACAGTAGAAGCACAACCGCTATCTACCGGGGGAGAGACCCATGACAACAGCCCGAATAACAGCCCGCGCCGCAACCCGAAGCGCACCCAACAGACCCCTGACTCCGCGAACCCAGATCCAGCGAACCCAGCCCCGCGCCCACAGCGTCGGCAGGTGGGGCGAGGAGCTGACCGCCCGCATCCTGGAAGCGAACGGCTACCGCATCCTGGAGAGGAATTGGCGACCGCCCGCCGGGCTAGAACACGAACAGATCCGCGGCGAGCTCGACCTGATCGCCATTGACCCCGAGGACGAACTGGTATTCGTTGAGGTCAAGACCCGCAGCAGCGAAGACTTTGGGCACCCGTTCGCATCCATTGACCGCGATAAGGCGCGCCGCACGCGCTCGCTGGCGATTCTCTGGTGCAGGCTGCGCGAGAACCTGGATTTTCCGCGCTTTCGCATTGATGCAATTGCGGTGACCGGAACCTGCGAAACCTTCACCTTCGAGCATCTGAAGGCGGTGGCGTAATGGGATTCGCACGCACCTATTCCGTGGCGCTGGTTGGCCTGCGCGGGCATATTGTTGACGTCGAGGCTGACATTTCGCAGGGCCTGCCCGGCTTCGTGTTGCTGGGTCTGCCGGATACCGCCCTCAACGAGTCGAAAGAGCGTGTGCGCTCCGCGGCGAAGAACACCGGCATCACTCTCACTCAGCACCGGCTCACCGTGAACCTGACCCCGGCGACCCTGCCCAAACGCGGCTCGGCGTTCGACCTAGCCATTGTGGTTGCGGCGCTGCAGGCGGAGAAGAAACTGCACCCCAGCGGCGATAGCGTCTTCCTGGGCGAGCTGGGACTGGACGGAACGATACGCCCCGTGCCGGGCATCCTGCCGGCGGTCAAAGCAGCCGTGGATGCCGGACACCACCGCGTGATTGTGCCCGCCGAAAATGCTGAGGAGGCGGCGCTCATTCCCGGCGCGCAGGTGAGTGGTTTCCGCTGTCTGGCGGAGGTTTTTGCCGCTCTCGGCGCGGAGACCCAGAAGCTGACCTACCCGCCCGCCCCGCAGACGGAGGCGAGCGCACCGGTGGCGAAACTGGCTGAAATTCCCTCGGATATGAGCGATGTTGCCGGTCAGTCGCAGGGTCGTTTCGCCCTGGAAATTGCCGCTGCAGGTAGCCACCATATGCTGCTGACAGGCCCGCCCGGTTCGGGTAAAACCATGCTGGCGGAGCGCCTGCCGAGCATCCTGCCGACCCTCGACAACGATGCCGCGATGGAGGTGACCGCGATCCGTTCCCTCTGCTCGGCGGGGGAGCACCTGAGCGAGCTGGTGCGTCAGCCGCCGTTTGAAGCGCCGCATCATAGCGCCTCCGCACCAGCGATTCTGGGAGGTGGCAGCGGCATTCCCCGCCCGGGTTGCGTGTCTAAAGCGCACCGCGGCGTGCTCTTTCTGGACGAGGCGCCGGAGTTCAAACGCACGGTACTTGACTCGCTCCGTCAGCCCCTGGAGTCGGGGACCGTGACCCTGGATCGTTCGAGCGCGTCGGCGACGTATCCGGCGCGTTTTCAGCTGATCCTGGCGGCGAACCCGTGCCCCTGCGGCATGAATGTGGGTACCGGCACGGAGTGCACGTGTGCTCCGCGTGAGCGTCGCGCCTATTTTGGGCGGCTGTCCGGCCCGCTGGTGGACCGCATTGACGTGAATGTGACGGTTCCGAAGGTGTCCTCCACGGAGCTTGCAGGCGGTCAGGTGAATGAGAGTTCGGCGCAGATTCGTGAGCGCGTCATGGCGGCGCGGCAGGCTCAGCGGGAGCGCCTGGAGCCGTACGGGTTGAAGACGAATGCGGAGATGAACGGCAAGATTCTGCGTGGCCCGCTGCGTTTGGATGCGAAGCTCACCGGCGAGCTGAACGCCGCCGTGGACCGCGGAACGCTGACGGCTCGCGGCTACGACCGGGTGCTGCGTATCGCCTGGACTCTCGCCGATTTGGAGGGTGCCGCCTACCCGAGCCGGGAGCACCTGGATGTGGCGCTTTTTCTGCGGCAGCAGGGGCAATTGAAATAATGTGCCAGCTGAAATAGGGGGCAGCGAACATAGCGTGCCGGTTTATAGAACGAATCACTCACGAGAGGAGAAGAACATCATGAGTGAGAAGAAGCTCAGAAAACGAGCTGATGAGGCCGAATTGAAAGACAATGGGCTGAGAGAAACAGCACCGGGAGAGCATGTGCCTGAAGAGTGCGTGGCGGAGGATTTTGTTCAGGAGGAACTGCAGATCCGCCTGCCAGGCCGCCCCCTGGATGCGCACGCCCTGGTGCGTGAGAGGGTGGCGCATATTCTGTCGCTGGGGCAGGAACCCTCGCCGAGCCCGTATAACGCGGCGCGGTTGCCGGGTTTCCTCGCCTCCTGCCTGAACCCGGTGTACTTAGAAGAGATGCGCCTGGAAGAGATGAACCAGCAGGAGCGTCAGGGCGAGCGCCCCGAACCTGCGGCGGGCACAGCCTCCAGCAGTTCTGACCCCGTGCCCCTGCTCAATCCAGCACCCCTGTTTAACCCCGCCCTCGGTGAGGAGCAGCTTGAGGCGGCGTGCCGCGAGTACATCCGCTGCTGCACCGCCCAGCTGATGCGCTACGCCGAACCCGCCGATGAGCTCGTGGTCGAGTCCCTCACCACTCTGGGCGCCCCGCTGACCCTGCACTACCTGCTGACCGGGCATATCCCCGATGAGCACACCTGGGAGCACGGCGAACCGGATACGCAGCTCAGCGAATTTCTGCACTCGGTGGGCGCACCCGCGGAAGGGGAGTCCGCCCTGTTTTCTAGCGCGAATGGCTACTACATGCCGGGTGAGCATCAGATGAGCCGCGATAAGTTCGGCAAGGCGCTCGCAACCCGCCGCCTGCGCTGGAACCGCCGCATGGAACGCACCCTGAACGCGGAGGCGCACATGGCGGCAACCTGCGGGGCATGGCTGGTTACTCCCGCTGATCCGCTGTGGCCGCCGCAGCTGAACGATTTGGGACCCGCCCGACCGTACGGGCTGTGGTGTCGAGGCGATTCGCGGCACTTGCTGGATTTGGCCTCTGCCCCGAGCGTGGCGTTGGTCGGTTCGCGCGACCCGAGCATCTACGGTACGGAGGCGACGACCCACCTCGCCGCCGAGCTGGCGCGCCGCGGGTACACGGTGATTTCTGGCGGTGCGATGGGCATTGATATTGCGGCGCATCAGGCGGCGCTGACCCAGCAGGGCAGCGACCTGCCGACCATCGCCTTCATGGCGGGTGGGCTGGACCGGCTGTACCCGGCACAGAACTCGGATGCGCTGAACATGATTGTTGACCGTGGGCTCATCATGAGCGAGGTGAGCGTGGGCAACACCCCCACGCGTTGGCGTTTTCTGGAGCGTAACCGCCTGATTGCGGCGTTGGCGCGGCACACCATTGTGGTGGAGGCGCGCTGGCGTTCCGGTGCCCTGAATACGGCTCGTCACGCGATGGAGATTGGGCGTACCCTCTGGGCGGTTCCGGGGCAGATTAACTCGCCGAACTCGGTGGGCACGAACCGCCTGCTACGCGATGGACTAGCGCAAACACTCACCGAGGCCGCCGACATCCTCGAGTACGATGCTGCCGCGGGGTTCGAGCTGGGTACCGAGCACGAGAGTGAGTGGGATCAGGCTGCCTCCTCCAGCGCGCTGGATGAGCTGACCGAACGACAGGGTAGGGTCTGGGACGACTTGAGCCCGCGCTCCTACCGCGGCGTGGACGAGATTGCCGCAGCCCTCGGGTTGAGCGCTCGCGACGTGATGGCTGACCTGTTCCACCTGGGTCGTTGTGGTCTGGCGGAGAGCAGTGGAACAAGCTGGCGGAAGATCCGCCCAGCTATCGCGGCGTAAGGTTCTTCCTAATGACGAGGCAGCACATAGAGAGCTCAGAACCTCTCTACAATTGGGGTAGGCTTGCGCGTACTGGCGTGGAGCCTACCCGCCGCCACGCTATCAGCAGATACGCTGGGGGCAGAAATACAACGTCGAGAAGCATCAACGCCGCCAGAGCCAGGAACCAGAAACCCGAAAGGAGGGACGCATGACCGCCGCCCGCCAGCCCGAAAACCGGGCTGAAAACCAGGCAGAAAACCGGAGTGAGAACCGTGAGGAGTACCGGGATGAGGCTCCCTCCACGACCCTGCCGGTGACCTACACCCGCACGCTTGCGCCGGAGCAAGTAGAGAGCTCTGCTCTACCTGATTCTGCACTGGGTGTTTCCGGTGAGGTGTTCCGCCCCGTCCTGGACCGTTTTGAGCGTTTTTTGCGCTATGAGAAGCACCGTTCCGAAGAGACGATCCGCTCGTATATCTCCGATTTGGAGGGCTTCTTCGGCTACATGGCGCGCCGCGGCGTGCGGCATCTGGACAGCATTGATGCGTCCCTGATTCGTGAGTGGTTGGGTTCGTTGCATCTGCGGCAGGCGGCTCGTTCTACGGTGGCGCGCCGCGGTTCGACCCTGCGCACGTTCTTCACCTGGGCTCAGGAAGAGGAACTGGTGCACGCTAACCCGACCCGCGGTATGCGCGCTCCCAAGCGGGAGAATCACCTGCCGCCGGTGCTGAGCCGTGAGCAGATGAACCAGCTGCTGACTACCCTGCAGGAGCGTCGGGCGCAGGATCCTCGTGATGCGCGTCTGCTGCGCCTGGAAGCTGTGGTTGAGGTTCTGTACGCTTCGGGCATGCGTATTTCTGAGCTGACCGGCCTGGATTTGCAGAGCGTGGACCGGGCGAATAAGACGGTGCGCGTGCTGGGTAAGGGCAATAAGGAGCGCGTGGTGCCGCTGGGCACCCCGGCGCTTAAGGCGTTGAATCGTTGGGTGTCCTATGGTCGTCCGCAGTGGATTCCGGAGGGCGCGCAGGGTGTGACGGCGCTGTTTATTGGCCCTCGGGGTGGGCGTGCGAATGCCCGTCAGATTCGTGAGGACCTGACCCGCCTGTTGCGCACGGTGGAGAATACTCAGGCGTCGGGTGCGCACGTTTTGCGTCATTCGGCGGCGACTCACCTGGTGGATGGTGGCGCCGATATTCGTTCGGTGCAGGAGCTGTTGGGACATTCGTCGTTGGCGACCACGCAGATTTACACGCACGTGTCGATGAAGCGTTTGGCGGAGACGTACGCGCGGGCGCATCCGCGGGCATAGGGGTGGCAACCCGAAAGTTAGCTGTCTCTCTATTTGAACCTTGCCCGTTCGGGTTGTACGAATGGACGAGTTCAATCTAAGCTATACACTGTTCAATGTCTGCCTAAATATCCCGCGCAGCCCAAAGTTTCTGCACAGTGATGTTTATACAAAGCGGCTGAACAAGGTAGCATAGGTAACAGACTAACCGTGGTCTCCGTCTCTACGGAGGCGCCGCGTACGAGTACTAAAAACCAGAAAGGTCGCACCGCATGCGCGCACTCGTTTGCCCCGGACAGGGCTCCCAGAAGAAGGGCTTCCTGAGCCCCTGGCTCGAGATTGAAGGTGTGCGTGAGCACCTGGAACGACTCTCCGAAGCGGCAGGCATCGACCTGATTCACTACGGCACCGAAGCCGAAGAAGAAACCATCAAGGACACCGCAATCGCCCAGCCCCTCATCGTGGCTGCAGGCATCGTCACCGGTCGCCTCGCACTGCGCGAACTCGACGGTGAAGAGCTCATCTTCGCGGGCCACTCCGTCGGCGAAATCACCGCAGCAGCACTCGCGGGCGTACTCAGTGACGAAGACGCAATGCGTTTCGTGCGCGTGCGCGCCAACGGCATGGCGGAGGCGGCAGCCGCCTCCCCGACCGGCATGGCTGCAGTACTCGGCGGCGTTGAAGAAAACGTCCGCGAAGCCATCGACGCAGCAGGCCTCGTCGCAGCAAACTCCAATGGCGGCGGCCAGATTGTAGCCGCAGGCCCCATCCCCGCCATCGAAGCATTCGCCGCGAACCCGCCCGCACGCGCTCGCGTCATCCCCTTGAAGGTTGCTGGCGCATTCCACACCGAGGCAATGGCACCCGCCGTGCCCGCCCTGGAAGAGTTCGCCGCATCCCTGCAGGTCTCCGACCCGACCTCCGCACTGCTGACCAACCGCGACGGTTCCGCCGTGGCATCCGGTGAAGAGTTCGTCAAGACCCTCGTCTCCCAGGTCACCAGCCCCGTCCGCTGGGACCTGTGCATGGCAACCCTGCTCGAGCGTGAGGTCGCCGGCATTATCGAGGTCGCCCCCGCAGGCACCCTGGTCGGCCTGGCAAAGCGCGCGATGCGCGGCGTGCCCGGCACCTCCATCAACACCCCCGAGGACCTCGCCTCGCTGAAGGGTTAAACGCCGGGGGAGAGCACCCCGCCCTCCCCGCACTGGGAACCCTTCACACTAGACATGCACTTTAGACCTGCAAGGCACACAGTGTCTTGCGAGCATCAGCACTAAGGATTGAATACGTGACTACCCTCAAGCAGTACGAAATCAACCGCTACTCCCGCATCCTCGGTTACGGCGCAGCCCGCGGCGAGGTCATCGTCCCCAACGACGACATCGTTGAGGCAATCGACTCCTCCGACGAGTGGATCAAGCAGCGCACCGGCATCGCAACCCGCCACCGCGCCAGCGAAAACCAGTCGGTAACCGACCTTGCCATCGGCGCCGCCAAGGACGCCCTCGAAGCGTCCGGTGTAACCGGTGAGGACATTGAGGCGGTCATCATCTCGACCATCTCGCACCCCTACGCAACCCCCTCCCTGGCAACCCTGGTCGCCGACGCAATCGGCTCCAAGTGCCCCGCATATGACATCTCCGCAGCGTGTGCAGGTTTCTGCTACGGCATCGCCCAGGCAGACGCCCTCGTCCGCGCCGGCACCGCAAAGCATGTGCTGGTCATCGGCGTTGAGAAGCTTTCCGACTTCATCGACAACACCGAACGCACCATCTCCTTCCTGCTCGGCGACGGCGCAGGCGCAGCAGTCGTAGGCGTATCCGACGAGCCGGGCATCGCCCCGACCGTATGGGGTTCGGACGGCTCCCGCTGGGGCACCGTCGGCATGACCCACTCCCTGCTGGACATCCGCAACCGCGACTTCGCCGCAAACCCCGTCGAAGAAGGCGAAAAGATCTGGCCCACCCTGCGTCAGGACGGCCCCTCCGTCTTCCGCTGGGCAGTATGGGAAATGGCGAAGGTCGCCAAGCAGGCACTCGAAACCGCCGGTATCACCCCCGACGAGCTCGGCGCGCTCATCCCGCACCAGGCAAACGCCCGCATCATTGACCAGATGGTCAAGACCCTCAAGCTTCCCGACACGGTGGCAGTGGCACGCGACATCGTCGATGCCGGTAACACCTCCGCCGCATCGGTCCCCCTCGCCGCGCACCGCCTGCTCAAGGAGAACCCGGAACTCTCCGGCAAGTTCGCCCTGCAGATCGGTTTCGGTGCCGGCCTGGCATTCGCAGCTCAGGTAGTCGTCCTTCCCTAAGGAAAACCACCGGAGCCCGATGCTCACCGCCCCTCACGGCCGGCACAGCGCCGGTTCGCGAGAAAGAAAATAAAGCGGGAAAGCATCCCCACAAACTCCGAGTTGACGCATGCGTACACCACGCAGACACGATAAACTCGGTAATGCACGCGTACCCCCACCCGGCGGGTGCGATGACCATCGAAAAAACAAAGGAGCCCCTGAATGGCTAACAAGGAAGAGATCCTCGCAGGTCTGGCAGAAATCGTTAACGAAGAGACCGGCGTTGAGGTTGAGGACGTTCAGCTGGACAAGTCCTTCACCGAGGACCTGGACATCGACTCCATCTCGATGATGACCATCGTCGTGAACGCTGAGGAGAAGTTCGAGGTGACCATCCCGGACGAAGAGGTCAAGAACCTCAAGACCGTTGGCGACGCAGTCGAGTTCATCGCGAACGCTGCCTAAGCTATAACCAATAACGAGGCGGCGCGGGCTCTCACCGGCCCGCGCCGCATCGCTATTCACTCAGCTTTCAATCCAACACACCCCGGGAACACGCAGGGTGCGATGACTGCACTCTCCACGGCGTGAAAACGCCCACTGTAAACCCCGGGCCCTACAGGTTTTTATCCACACACCACCGGATAAACCACCAAATCGACCACCGAAGAGAAAGTGCCACAATGTCTCGAAAAGTGCTGGTGACCGGCCTCGGCGCGACCACCCCCATTGGCGGCGACGTCCCCACCACCTGGGAAAACGCAACCAAGGGCGTATCTGGTGTATCCACCCTCGACCACCCCTGGGTCAAGGAATACGACCTGCCCGTATACATTGCAGGCCAGCTCGCAGTGCCCGCCCTCGAATCCGGCCGCCTCACCAAGGTAGAAGCAAAGCGCCTGGATCCCTCGGGCCAGCTCGCCCTCATCGCCGCACGCGAAGCATGGGAAGACGCAGGATTCTCCGGCCCCGACGCCGAATCCGCAGAAGAAGTCGACCCCGAACGCACCGGCGTAGCCTTCGGCACCGGTATCGGCGGCGTGTGGACCCTCCTCGACGCATGGGACACCCTCCGTGAAAAGGGCCCCCGCCGCGTCCTCCCCATGACCGTTCCCATGCTCATGCCCAACGGCAACGCAGCAGCCGTCTCCATGAACCTCAAGGCACGCGCCGCAGCACAGACCGTCGTCTCCGCATGCGCATCCTCCACCGAAGCCATGCAGCTCGGTGCTGAAATGATCCGCAGTGGCAAGGCGGACGTCGTCATCGTCGGCGGTGCCGAAGCGGCAATCCACCCGCTTCCCATGGCAGCATTCGCCAAGATGCAGGCACTCTCCTCCCGCAACGACGAACCCGAAAAGGCATCCCGCCCCTACGACGTCGACCGCGACGGCTTCGTCATGGGTGAAGGCGCAGCAGCGCTCATCCTCGAATCCGAAGAGCACGCCAAGGCACGCGGCGCACGCGTCTACGCGGAACTGGCAGGCACCGGCGTATCCGCCGACTCCTACCACATCACCGCACCGGACCCTGCAGCACTCGGCGCAACCCGCGCACTGCGCGAAGCCCTCGAAGACGGCAACATCGACCCGAAGACCGTCGTGCACATCAACGCGCACGCCACCAGCACCCCCGCCGGTGACCTGCCCGAAGCAACCGCAATGCACGAAACCTTCGGCGAGCACACCAAGAACATCGCCGTCTCCGCAACCAAGTCCATGACCGGCCACCTGCTCGGCGGCGCGGGCGCCCTCGAGGCTGTGCTGACCGTCCTGGCTCTGCACCACCGCACCGCACCCTGCACCATCAACCTGGACAACAAGGACCCCCAGATTGACTTGGACGTGGTGACTGAGGCGCGCGAGCTGCCCGCCGGTGAGATCGTGGCACTGTCGAACTCCTTCGGTTTCGGCGGCCACAACGCGGTTGTAGCATTCCGCTCCGTAGAGGGCTAATCCCTCAGGGCTTCTAGCCTTATATAGATATAACGCTCCCTCAACTACCGTGTGTAGCTGGGGGAGCGTTACGTTTTCTGAATGCGTTTACGAGAGAGTGGCATACCGGACACCGCTCGCGGGGGAGTGCCCCCTCTTCAGCGCCTGGGGGCGCTTCGAGGACGGAGCCCCCGCTTCGCGTGTCCGGTACGACCTCTAGGTCGCCTATCCCTCGGGTTGGTTGAGATGAGGGTTGGTAGGTGGGTACCTTCTCGGGGCAGTTTGCCTCAGTCTGGGGTTCCCCTGTTTTAGACGTTAAAAACGGGTGGCGTATCCGCTCCGGCACTGCGAATACGCCACCCAAACACACCACACTCCACAAGACAATGCAGAGCGCGCGGGATCAACCATCCCGCAAGGTTCCCGTAACCTCCATCGCGCACCACGGTAGGCGACGACAGAAGAACGGGAGCTTATGACCGTTTGACACGCACAACGCCCCCTCGTACAGGTATACAAAGGCGCACATCATGCGATCTTCCGGAAGTTTATTCGGAAGAGCTCCCACGCCGGTTCCGTTGAGAAAACAATTCGGTGTGGTTGCCTCCCGATGGTGAAGCACATCAACATCGTGTGCCGCAATACTGCGCAATCCAGTACGCGCAGATGTTGCGTGAAAACCATCCTCAGGAATGCAGTCCGCAGGCCAGTTTTCCAGCTTCAAATGGCAGAAGCTTAAGGGTTTGATGTGAGTGCTCGGATGGTCCGAATCATGTTGCTCTCAACGGAACCGGTTTATCGGTGATGGGAGCTCCTGTAGATAAGAATAACCTTAAATCACCCCTGGAGTAAACCTTAAACCAATAATTTAACCTTATTGTTATAATTCCTTGTCATAAAGGTATTGACGGGTGTTCAATGTGCTCTGAGTAGCCCCCTGGAGGCCCTCATAACTCTTTGGTCTGTTTGGCGCTCTCCACCGTTATGAAACCGTGATAAATCATTCCCGAAAATTGAAGAATCGGGTCCAAAACGGTCCCGCAAGTGGCTGCCGCAGGGGCTTGTTGAGAGGGGCTTGAAGACGCACCGAGAGTACAGTCATAAAACGTCATCTTGTCACGGAAGTTATCCCAGAGAAAACAAATTAAACCCCCGGCGTGCGCTGTGGCATAATCAGTATCGACATCGTGCTCCGGGGTCGGTGAAATTCCGAACCGGCGGTCACAGCCCGCGAACCGCTCTCGCAAGCAGGTAAAAATCGTACGAATCTTCGCATCCGCACAGGACGCCAAGACTCCGCTAGAGAAGCCCGCCCGCAAGAGAGGCCGAACCGGTGAAAATCCGGTGCCGACAGTACAGTCTGGATGGAAGGTAGCACGAGCAGAAAAAGGCAGGAGCGCACTCCGCAGCACCTCCCGACAACCGGGATGGCGTGCAGGGTGCACCGACGCGGTTGCTTGAGAAAACTGTTGCTCACGAAAACTGTTGCTCGAAAAAGCTGTTACTCGAAAAAGCTGTTACTCGAGAGCACAGCGGTTTTTTGCGAGACGGCTTTTTGCGAGACAGGGGAAAGGCACCTTTCGTAGGTGCCGGTACGTTATTCCCCTCGACCGCAGCCGGCTGATCTCAGCTGCGGTTTTCAGTCACGGTTGGCTGATTCGCCGCTCCCGCCTCACCACGGATACCGGGCACTCCATAAGATGCCCGCGGTAGCCGCCCTTTTCTGTTCCTCTCCCCGGAGCCGCCGCAGATGCGCACACAGCGCATCCGACACACGGTCCAACTCAGAGAGGAAAGAAGCAATGGACATCTTGCGGTGGCTCTTCGAAGCACAAATTCACGTGGGGGATCAGTCCCTCCTCGTGCGCGAAGTTCTCGGAAACGCATTCGGCCTGGCATCGGCGCTCGGCGGCATGCGACGCAAAGTATGGGCGTGGCCCGTCGGCATTCTCGGCAACCTGCTGCTCCTCACCGTCTTCCTGGGCGCCCTCGTCGGCAGCCCGCACCCCGTCACCATGCTCGGCCAGGCAGGCCGCCAGATCATGTTTATTGCCGTGTCCATCTGGGGCTGGCACCGTTGGCGCGCCACCCGCGCCGCCGGTGGTGACGCCTCCGAAGGTGCCGCAGTGATCCCCAAGTGGGCTACCAACACCGAACGCGCAGGCCTGGTTGTCGCCATGGTTGCGGGCACCCTGCTGCTCACCCCCATCTTCCGCGCCCTCGGCTCATACGAACCCGTCTGGTCCGACGCCTGGATCTTCACCGGCTCGCTGCTCGCCACCTACGGCATGGCGCGCGGCTGGGTTGAATTCTGGCTCATCTGGGTTGCCGTCGACCTGGTCGGCGTGCCGCTGCTGTGGAGCGCAGGCTACTACGCAACCTCCCTCATGTACGTGTTCTACGGATGCTTCACCCTGGTCGGCTTCTTCGTCTGGTGGCGCACCCGCAACCTGGAGGCGCAGAAGACTCGGGTACAGACCCAGTTCCCCGACGTGACCGTTGAGGTTACCGACGTACAGAAGGGCCGTGCATAAATGCCGCAGAACCCCTCATTGCAGGTGCTGGCGAGCGCGCACCTGCCCGTAACCGTCGCCCCGAGCGTATCTTCGCCGCGCAACGATGCGGACTACTCCGCTGCGGAGTACGGTCACCTCGCCGGGCTGCCCGCCGCACGCACCCTCCAGCTGCCCGACCCCGAGCAGGAGCTCAGCCACGCAGAGGCCATGACCCTGGCACTGCAGGCGGCACGCCAGGGTATCCGCGGCGCGAACCCCCTCGTCGGCGCCGTCATCACTGACGCGCACGGGCACCTGTTGCACGTGGGCTACCACCGAGGTGCAGGCACCCCGCACGCCGAAGCCGACGCCCTCGCCGCCGCCCGAGCCGCGGGAACCGACCTTACCGGCGCCCGCATGTACGTGAGCCTGGAGCCCTGCAACCACACCGGACGCACCGGCCCCTGCTCTCACGCCGTCGCCGAGGCGGGCATTAGCGAACTCTACTACGCCTATAGCGACGACACCGAAAACGCAGCCGGAGGCGCCGCCTACCTGCGCTCGCAGGGCGTCACCGTGCACACCATGGAGGAGTTCGCGAACGCATCCTACCTGCTGAACGAGCGCTGGTTCATTGCCGCCGCCGAACGCCGCCCCTTCATTACCGCAAAGAGCGCCTCCACCCTGGACGGGTTCATCGCGGCTGCTGACGGCACGAGCAAGTGGATTACCGGCCCCGCCGCGCGCATTGACGGGCACCTGATTCGTCACCGCGCCGACGCCGTCATGATCGGCACCCGAACCACCCTCATGGACGACCCGACCCTGGACGCGCGCGACGCCAACGGGGAACGCTTCGAGAAGCAGCCGCTGCGCGTGGTCATGGGCAAAACCGAGATTACCGAGAACTACCGCGTGCGCGGCCTCAACCCGCCCGAAGGCGTGGAGGCGGACCCACAGAACTTCCTGCAGGTCTTCACCCACGACCCGCGTGAACTGCTCGATGAGCTGTACGCCCGCGGGGTGCGGCACCTCATGATTGAGGGTGGCCCCGGCATGATTGGCCTCTTCGCCGGTGAAGACCTCATCGACGAGATGGTCTGGTACCGCGCCCCCATGATCATGGGGCAGGGCAAGAGCGCCGTGTACCGTCTGCTCGTGGACACCCTCGCGCAAGCGCCGCGCCTGCAACTGGACGACCTGGGCATGTTCCCGGCGGTGCGCGTGCTCGGCAATGACACCGCAACCCACCTGGTGCCGGCACCTCGCGGAACGGCGCAGGAACCGGGTGAGCGGCGCACCCTGCCGAAGCTGGACGCCTGCCACGCGCCCGAACCGAGGCTGGACTAGTCGCGGCTGGACTAGCATCCGCCTGGGCTAGTCTCCCTTCGGCTGAGCGCGGGCGGGGGAGTAGTACCTCAAAGACCCCCCCGCCGGCGCCCGGCTAGTTTGTGTCGGCTGGTTCGCATGCTGGCACAAAAGCTCCCCGTCACGGGGAATATTCGAAAAATACGTATAGTTATACCGACGAACAAACCATCGCCGCCCGTCGCCCTCAACGACGACGCCCCGGCGGACACGGCGAGAAAAGGAAAAGCACACATGTTTACCGGAATCATTGGCGCCCTCGGCACCGTAGAATCCATCACCCCCATCGAAGGTAGCGACGCAGCCTACCTGACCCTCAACGCCGGAGACATCGTCGCCGACCTCGAACACGGTGGCTCCCTCGCCGTCAACGGTGTATGCCTCACTGCTATCGACCTCGACCAGCTGCAGCCCGGCCAGTTCCGCGCTTACGCGATGGGTGAGACTCTGCGCCGCACCAACCTCGGCAACCTGAACCCCGGCGACACCGTCAATCTGGAGCGCTGCCTGCCCGCCGGTGGCCGCCTCGACGGTCACGTCGTGCAGGGCCACGTGGATGCGGTGGGCACCCTCGCATCCGTCACCGCCCACGAGGCGTGGAGCACCCTGCGTTTCAACCTGCCCACCGAACTGGCACCCCTGCTCGCTGAGAAGGGCTCCATCGCTGTTTCTGGCGTGTCCCTGACCGTCACCGCCGTTTCTGAGGCCGGCGAAACCCCCGCATGGTTCGAGGTCGGCCTGATCCCCGAAACCCTGAAGGCAACCAACCTTGGCGCCCTCAAGGTCGGCGACAGCGTGAACCTTGAGACCGATGCGCTCGCTAAGTACGTGCAGCGTCTGACCGCGTTCGCAGGCGTGCCCCAGACTGACTCTGCGCACTCCGGTGAGCAGGTTGCGCCGCGTCGCGCCGACGCCGCAAGCGTCCTCGATAGCGTGCAGACCGCTGTGGATGCTATCGCCGCAGGTCGCGCCGTGGTCGTCGTTGACGACGAAGACCGCGAAAACGAAGGCGACATCATCTTCGCAGCCGAGCACGCAACCCCCGAGCTGATGGGCTTCATGATCCGCTACACCTCCGGCGTGGTCTGCGCACCCCTGAGCAACAAGCGTGCCGACGAGATGAACCTGCCGCCCATGGTCACCAACAACGAGGACCCCAAGGGCACTGCATACACCGTCTCCTGCGATGCGGCATCTGGTGTGAGCACCGGCATCTCCGCGGCAGATCGCGCACGCACCGTGCAGATCCTCGCGGATGCATCCTCGACCCCGGCGGACATCACCCGCCCCGGCCACATCTTCCCGCTGCGCGCTGTTGACGGCGGCGTGGCGGAGCGCCCCGGCCACACCGAAGCCGCTGTGGAACTCTCCCTCGCGGCGGGCCTGTCCGGCGTGGGCGTTATCGCCGAGGTCGTGCACGACGACGGCTCCATGATGCGTTTCGACGCACTGCGCGCCTTCGCCACCGAGCACAACCTGCCCATGATCTCTATCGAAGACCTCATCAAGTACGTAGCTAAGGCGTAGGAGAACGCATGAGCGAAACCCCTAACACCCAGGCAACGCCGGGTACCCCCGCGGCTGTCACCTTGGCAGAGCCGGGCACCCCCTCAGCGGACACCTTGGTCGAGCCGGTTGAGGCGCAGGCTGAAGAGCTCAGCGCCGAATCCCTGCGCATCGCCTCCCAGCTTGCTGAAGGCTACCGAGTCAGCCCCCTCGACATGGTGCCCAACCCCAGCCCGCTGCTGGTCGAAAGCACCGAAGAGGTCGCCGTACCCACCCCGCAGGGTGTGTTCGGCCTGCGCGCCTGGCGATTTGCGGACGGCGCCGAGCACATCAGCGCCCGCGCCCTCGATCGTGACGGCACCCCCGTACCCACCGAGGACGGGGGAGCGCCCGCGGTGCGCATCCACTCCGAATGCGCCACCGGCGATATTTTCGGTTCCTTCCGATGCGATTGCGGCCCCCAGCTGGAGAACGGCCTGCGCATCATTGGCCGCACCGGCGGGTACCTCATCTATGTGCGCAACCACGAAGGACGCGGCATCGGCCTGGTCAACAAGCTCCGCGCCTACGCGCTGCAGGATGCCGGGCTCGACACGCTCGATGCGAACTTGGCGCTCGGCCTGGACGGCGACATGCGCGACTACTCGCAGGCGGCACTGATCCTGCAGGAACTGGGCGTGAACGAGCTGAGGCTCGTGACCAACAACCCCGCCAAGCAGGAGGCGCTCGAAAGCCTCGGCCTGCAGGTCACCGAACTCATCCCGGACGAAATTCCCGCCCGAGTCGAGAACGCACACTACCTGCAGACCAAGCGTGAGCGCATGCGCCACGTGCTCAAAAGCGCGTAGCGGCACCCCTGCAAACCCCTAATTTTTCAAAAACCAAAAACCCACAAGGAGAACACTATGAGCGGCGTAGGCGCAGCAGACACCACCCTCAACCCCGAAGACTACAAGGGCTTCAAGCTCGCAATCGTAGCGGCAAGCTGGCACACCCAGGTCATGGACGGCCTCATCGACGGTGCGCAGCGTGCAGCACGCGACGCAGGCATCGAGCCGACCCTCGTGCGCGTTCCCGGCACCTTCGAACTGCCCGTCGCAGCAACCCGCCTCGCTGAGAAGTTCGACGCAATCGTCGCGCTCGGCGTGGTCATCCGCGGCGGCACCCCCCACTTCGACTACGTCTGCCAGGGCGCAACCAACGGCCTGACCGACGTGTCCGTGCTGACCGGCCGCCCCATCGGCTTCGGCGTGCTCACCTGCGACAACGAGCAGCAGGCACTCGACCGTGCAGGCCTGGAAGGCTCCAACGAAGACAAGGGCTACGAGGCGACCGCAGCGGCACTGCAGACCGCAGCAACCCTCAAGCAGTTCAGCAACTAACACGGCTGAACGGTACGCGGCTCAGTTCCACGAAGAGAACTATTGGATCTTCACCGTGGAACTGGGTCGCAGCACCGGTTAAACTGAAACAACCCGCGCACCGGGCTTACCGGGCTTTATCAGGCATTATCGGGCGTCTACGGATCTGGCATGTATGCGCCAGAGAGATACACACCGGCATATATGTCCCGGTACCCCCATATACCGGTAATACCCCATGCACCGGTAAAAACCCCGCGCGGCAGCTAAGGGACACAGCGCACTGACGCGCTCCCAACCCAACACCAAGGAGTACAGCAATGCAGGATTTGGGCACCATCACCCCCAGCCTCGAAGAATTCCGCGCCCGCGCAGCCGGCACCCGCGTCATTCCCGTACACATCAAAATCCTCGCCGACTCACTCACCCCCATCGGCATCTACCGATCCCTCGTACTCCAAAACGACCAGGGCGAACCCGTCGAAGCAGCCCACGGCACCTTCCTGCTCGAATCCGCCAAAATCTCCGCAGAAGGCGAATCCGCAGCCTGGGACCGCTACTCCTTCATCGGCGCATCCTCCCGCTCCACCCTCACCACCGTTGACGGCGCAGTCCACTGGCAGGGACGCACCCCCGCCGGCGCACCCGTCGACGGCGACCCCGTAGAAGCCATCGCAAAGACCCTGCAGATGCTCTACACCGAACCCGACCCGACCCTGCCGCCGCTCACCTCCGGCCTGGTCGGCTACCTCGGCTGGGACGTCGTACGCCACTGGGAGCACCTGCCCTTCCCGCCCGCCGATGACGTGAACCTGCCCGAATTCGCGCTCAACATGGTCTCCGACATGGCAATCCACGACAACAAGGACGGCACCGTCCTGCTCGTCGCCAACGCCATCAACTTCAACGGCACCAGCGAAAACGTTGACGGCGCCTACGAGGATGCCATCGCGCGCCTGCACAGCATGCTCCGCCGCCTGCAGCGCGGTGCCGCCGCAACCACTTCCACTCTCTCCGGCGTGGCAGACGTTGACCGTAAGGTCCGCGAAGACGTCACCCTCACCTGGAGCGAACAGGGCTTCAAGGACGCCATCGACCGCTCCAAGAAGAACATCATCGACGGCGACGTCTTCCAGATCGTGCTCTCACGCCGATTCGAAGCCGAAACCAACGCCAAGGCACTCGACGTGTACCGTGTACTGCGCCAGTCCAACCCCTCGCCGTACATGTACCTCTTCAATTTTGAAGACAGCAACGGCACCCCCTTCCACATCGTCGGCTCCTCCCCGGAGGCGCTCGTCACCCTCAAGGACGGCATCGCCAGCACCCACCCTATCGCCGGTTCCCGCCCGCGCGGCGCAACCCGCGAAGAAGACCTCGCACTCGCCGAGGAACTGCTCGCCGACGAAAAGGAACGCTCCGAACACCTCATGCTCGTCGACCTGGCACGCAACGACCTCTCGCGCATCGCCAAGCCCGGCACCGTATCCGTCGACCAGTTCATGATCATTGAGCGTTTTAGCCACATCATGCACATTTCCTCCGCCGTCAGCGCCGAACTTGACCCGCAATTCAGCGCCTACGACGTGCTGCGCGTCGCCTTCCCGGCAGGCACCCTCTCCGGCGCCCCCAAGCCGCGCGCCATGCAGCTCATCGACGAATACGAACCCACCCGCCGCGGCGTCTACGGCGGCGTATGCGGCTACTTTGACTTCGCCGGCAACATGGACATGGCAATCGCCATCCGCACCGCCGTACTCAAGGAAGGCACCGCCTACGTACAGGCAGGCGCGGGCCTCGTCATGGACTCCAACCCGGACTCCGAAACCCTCGAAACCGTCAACAAGTCCGCCGCCCCGCTGCGCGCCGTGCTAACCGCCTCCGGCCTGGCACCCCTGGACGCAGACGCAGCCGTCAACGCCACCAAGTAACCCAAGGAGACACCATGAGCACCGTTCTCGACGAGATCATCGTCGGCGTCCGCGAAGACCTCGCCGCCCGCGTACAGCAGGTTCCCCTCGAAGAAATGAAGAAGCGCGCCCTCGCAGCCGCACCCGCCCGCGACGCGCTCGCCTCCCTCCGCGGTGAAGTACCCGGCGGCGGCAACGGCACGACCGCACGCATCATCTCCGAGGTGAAGCGCTCCTCACCCTCCAAGGGTGCGCTCGGCGAAATCCCCGACCCCGCCGCGCTCGCCGCACGCTATGAGGCGGGTGGCGCCGCAGCGATCTCCGTACTCACCGAACAGCGCCGCTTCAACGGCTCCCTCGCCGACCTCGACGCAGTCCGCGCCGCCGTGAACATCCCCGTGCTCCGCAAGGACTTCACCGTCGACGAATACCAGATCTGGGAGGCACGCGCACACGGCGCCGACCTGGTGCTACTGATTGTGGCGGCCCTCGACGAGCAGACCCTGCGCGAGTTCCTCGAACTCACCGAATCGCTCGGCATGAACGCACTCGTCGAAACCCATACCCCCGAAGAAATCGAGGTCGCCCAGCGCATCGGCGCCAAGATCGTCGGCATCAACGTGCGCAACCTCAAGACCCTCGAAGTCAACAACGAGCACTACGCATCCCTCGCAGCGCACCTGCCCAACTCGGTCATCAAGGTTGCTGAGTCCGGTGTCGCCGGCATCGAGGATGTGCGCGCCTACGCCGGTGCCGGCGCCGACGCAATCCTCATCGGTGAAGCGCTGGTCCGCTCCGGCGACCCCGAAGGTACCGTGCGTGAATTCTCCAAGGTGCCTGTGAGCCGATAGGGGGTGCTAAGAGAAGGCGGCCGGACAACGCTCGCGGGGGAGTGAGGCTTCCGTGGGCTAGTTGTTTGAGATGGCGTATCGGACAACGCTTGCGGGGGAGTGCCCCCTCTGCGGCGCTGGGGCGCCTTGAGGACGGAGCCCCCGCTTCGCGTGTCCGGTACACCCTCTAGGTCGCCTATCCCTCGGTGAGGTTGATATAGGGGTTGGTAGGTGGTTGCCTTCTCGGGTTAGCTTGCCTGAGTCTGGGGTTCCAGGTTGTTGGCTTGCTCTGCCAGCTCGCCTTTCGTACACATAAAGCCGGTGCCTGCTTCACAGCAGACACCGGCTTTTTACTTATTAGAGAGCTTTTAGCGGCCCGTATAGTCCGCGTCCGCAATATCCTTCGGCCAGCGCGCCTTACGGAACGGCGCCCACGTAAACGCCGCCGCCACCAACAACAAACCACTGATAATGAACGCCGGAACAAAGCCCCACGCATCCGCAATCATGCCAGCCACCAGCGGGCCCAGAATCATACCGAAATCGCTACACATCTGATACACCGCCAACACCTGGCCGCCACTGCGGCGAGTACCAATCACATCAGACACCGCAGCCTGAATCGACGGGCCCATAAACGCCGCACCAATACCCAGGCACGCCGTCAACGACACAAACACCCACGCCACCGGCGCGAAACCCATAAACGTCACCGCAGAACCCGCCAACAGCAGACCCGAAAACGCCATCACACGGCGACCAAAACGATCCGAAAAACGACCCGAGAACGTCTGCGTCAACGCATTACCGAACGAATTCGTCGCCATCGCCAAAGACGCCAACAAGGTAGCCGCCACCGAATTCGACATATCGCCACCAGTCGCCAAATACGCCGCCGCCAACGGAATAATCGACGACTGCACACCAAACACCGACCAGCCAATCGCCCAATTCGAAACCAACGCAGAACGGTAATTCGAGAACTTCAACGCGTCACGAACCGTCATCGCAGGCAGGTCGCTCTTACCAGCAGCGCCGCCGGATGCAGCAGGCTTAGCGCCCTTACCGGATGCGCCAGCCTGGGCGCCAGCGGGGGAGTCCGCCGCCGACGGCAGTACCCCGGTGCCCTTACCCTCAGCCAGTAGTGCCGCCTCCGTAATCGCGTCACGCTCCGCCTCCAGAGCCGCCTGCGAAGGCATCAAGAACCACACAATCAGACCCGCCGCCAGCAGCGAAAAACCATACACAATGAACGGCGCACGCATACCAAACGGCGCCAGGGCGCTCGCAATCACCGGGCCCAGCAGGTTACCCAGCAGGAACGCCGTCGCATAATAACCCGAAATACGGCCGCGCATATGCGCCGGGGACAGGCGTACCAGCAGACCCATCGCAGAGACCGTGAACATGACCGAGCCGATACCCGCCACCGCACGCGAACCCAGCAGAACCCAATAATCCCAGGCAAACGCAATCATAAACGACGTCACCGACACAATCAGCATGCCAATCGTGTACACCGGACGCTCACCCCACCGGGTAATCATCTGACCCGCCGACGGCGCAAAAATCAGGCGCGTAATCGCCAACGCAGAAACCACCATCGTCGCCATAGTGACCGTCGCATTAAAGTTCTGGGCATAGTTCGGCAGCACCGGTGCCACCAAACCAAAACCCACCGCAATCATGAACGAGGCAGCAATCAGAACCTTCAAGCCGGTCGGCACACGATTCGGGTCAATCGTGCGCGGGTCAAAAACGGGCGGTGTTTTGGCAGGGTTCCTCATGTTCATCCTCGAAATCGTGCGGTGCCGTGCGGCAGCCGCGGGCCCCACCCGCAACCGCCAACCATGTGTTCGGCTAAAAAACTTAACAGTGTCCAGTCTACTCCGCCGACAGCCGGGCATGCGCGTCACCTCGACCAGCCAAACCGCCCAAACCGGTAAGCTAGTAGTGTGAATGAAACGATGATGATGATTTGCGCGATTGTGCTGGGTGTACTGGTTATCGCCGGTATACTTTTCGCCGTTCTGCGCCGACCCAAGAAGACCGCGGACCTGCAGTCTTTGCGCCAGGAGGCGGCTAAGGCCTCCGGCGGTTCGGCGGAAGAACCCGAAAGCTCGGCACCTCGCGCTATTGAACTTGATATGCCCGACCCGTCCGCGGGTCGCCTGGTGCGCCTGCGCGCCCGCCTGGCTCGTTCGAACAACATGCTCGGCAAGGGCCTGCTGGCTCTGCTTTCTCGCGACCGCATCGACCAGGACGTCTGGGATGAGGTTGAGGAGACCCTGCTGCTCGCCGACCTGGGTTCCGAGCCGACTACCCGCCTGGTGGAGGCGCTGCAGCAGCGCGTGCGCGTTGAGGGTACGAGCAACCCCGCCGCCGTGAAGAAGATGCTCCGTGAGGAGCTCGTGAAGATTGTTCGCCCCGACATGGACCGTGAACTGAAGACCGCCGGTAGCGACGGCAACCCCGGCGTGGTGCTGGTTGTTGGCGTGAACGGCGTCGGTAAGACCACCACGGTCGGTAAGATCGCCCGCGTGATGGTCGCTGACGGTCAGACCCTGCTCCTGGGCGCCGCGGACACGTTCCGTGCGGCCGCGTCCGAGCAGCTGACCACCTGGGGTGACCGCGTGGGCGTGAAGACCGTGCGTTCCGAGAAGGAAGGCGCCGACCCCGCATCTGTCGCGTTTGATGCCGTGAAGGCTGGCAAGGAGCAGGGCGTCGACACCGTGCTCGTGGACACCGCAGGCCGCCTGCAGAACAAGTCCGGCCTGATGGATCAGCTCGGCAAGATCAAGCGCGTTATCGAGAAGGAAGCGCCGGTCACCGAGGTTCTGCTCGTGATTGACGCGACCACCGGCCAGAACGGTATGGTTCAGGCGAAGGTCTTCGGCGATATCGTGGACGTCACCGGTATCGTGCTGACCAAGCTTGACGGCACCGCAAAGGGCGGTATTGTGGTCGCTATCCAGGAGGAGCTTGGCGTTCCCGTCAAGCTCATCGGCCTGGGTGAAGGCCCGGACGACCTGGCGCCGTTCGACCCGGAAGCGTTCGTGGACGCACTGCTGGACTAACATCCTCATATTCCGCCGAGAAGCCACATGTGTTGTGAACACATGTGGCTTCTCGCGGTTAATGGGCGGGTAATGACGACGGGCAGCGCACGATGCGGGGCTCTGGGATATTCTGAAATTAGAAGACGCGCAGGACCCTCAAACGGTCCGGCGCATCGCACACCATACAACCCAATTCACCCCGAACCTCAGCGAAGGAGCCACCATGGCAGCCACCCTCCCCGGCACTCTACCCAGCGCCAACTACCAGCCTACCTACCGCTCCAATGGCGCGTGTGATGACCTCGCCGCACTCGTTGCACCGTACAGCCTTTCGCGCGCCCAGCTCGCAGAGGCTACCGGCATTGCCGACGAGGCTACCGTGAACAGCTGGGTTGAGCAGTGCCGCCCCGACCTTGCGGCGGATGCTCCCGTGCCCCTTGAACCCGTGCTGCGGTACCTGGACGAAACCTACCTGCCCGACCCCGCAAACTGGCCCGGCAGCAATGCCTACGACGAGTTCGTCCTCGAGAACATTGCCACCCGCATGCTCGCACGCGTTGTTGCTGACACCTTCGGCGCTGACCGTTCGGGTAACTACCGTGAACTTCTCGCGCTCATCGCGACCCTCGTACTGATCGCCCGATGCTGGGCTGGCACCGATGAGGATTTCCTGACCCTGCTCAACGCCGAGCCCACCGCGGAAGCGGAAGAGTACCTGCAGGAGGCTATCGCGAACGCCCCCGAGTCTCTGCACCCTCTCCTGACCGAGCTGCTACTACCCGCCCTGCGCGAGGCGCGCGGCACCTTCACCGCCGCCGAGGCGCAGCTGCTGACCGGCTACGCGCTTGCCGCCGGATACTTTGCGGGTGAGCACCCCTACGAGACTCTGAACGGCATCCACGTTGCGTTTGCCTCAGACGACCGCGCACTGCCCGATGATGAGCTGATGAGCCGTGTTGAGGACGTCCTCAAGGCTAACTTTTCCGCCGCTCGCGCGGAATCTGGTACTGCTGACGAGAACCAGGAGCCGCACCACGTCACCCTGCCCGGCGACCAGGACGGTTACGAAACCGCCTCGCACCTGATTGCCGCCCTGCCTCAGGCACACGACGTTATCGCTTTCAGCGCCCACCCCGGCGAAGGAACCAGCGCGCTCGCCGACGACCGCCGCGCCGCCTTCACCCTATACCTGTGCTATCTGCTCCTCGGTGATGACGAGTCTTCGGAGCAACGCGCCGCTGAGCTGTACCGCGCCAGCCGCGAGAACTAGCTAGATGCTGAAAAGCCACATGTGTTTCGAAAAGCCACGTTTTTGGTGGCTTCTCGAAACACATGTGGCTTCTCGCGGTTAACGGTGGTTGTTAGTGTGGCGTGATGGTTGGCCGCCTACACCGCTTGCCTACACAGCTACGGGCTGTTCCGCGCGAATCGCGCTGTAGGTAGCGTCGCTGACGGTCACGCCGTACTGGTTGGAGGCGAGCCGCAGGATCTCCTCAACGGTGTAGATGCGGAACACGCCGCCTCCGGTTGCCTTAGTGTATTCACGCAGCAGCTGACGGTTTGCCAGTTGACGCACGGGCTCTTTACCCGATGCGGCGCGGACCTGCGGGCCGTTGCGCAGCCAGGTGTCGCGCACACCGCCGGTGACGAAGACGCAGTCGGTGCCTTTCACGCGGGTGGTTGCTTCGGCAAGGCACTGGTTCCAGAGCGCGAAGTCGGCGTCAAAGCTGGCGTTAGCGAGCAGCGGGTGGCCCTGTGCGAGGGCTTCGCGGCACTGCTGTTCGTGGCGTTCGGGGCTGGGTGCTGCGCCTACGTGTCCGGTGAAGATGCGGTTCAGTCGCGGCAGGATCGTGTCATCTTCGCGGCGTGCCATGTTGATGGATCCGGTGTCGGTAGTGGGTTCGAGGATTTTCATGATCTGCGCGATGGAGTGGTCCAGCTGGTGCGTGACGGAACGCAGCGCGCTCCAGGGGGAGTTGCGTTCTTCGGGCAGGGTTTCTTTGAAGGATGCGAGCGCTGAGCGGACGCGTTCTGCGGCGGCGGGTACGGGGGAGGCGCCGTCGAGCGCTGCCCAGAATTCTTTGAGTGCCTGGTGGGGGAGGAAGGCGTGTCCGCGGAGCTGGGAGTAGGCGCGGAGGATTTCGTCGCTAACGTGGGTTGGGTAGTTGTAGAGGCTTGCAAGCGCGGTAGAGTCGAAGGCGACGAGAATTCCGGGGTGAATGGAAGTCAGCGGTTCGCGGTCGAGTTCCTTGTACTCGACGAAGTCTGAGTACAGGGTGCGTGCTTGACGGGTGATTGACATGAATCCCCTCCGGGTATCGAGTATGGTCGGTCAAATGCGAGTGCCGGAGAAGTCGAGGAGAATAATCCATTCCAGTGTATCGGCCTTCTTTGGCAGGTGATGGAGTTTCGGTATAAATATTTTGTTTATTACGTTTGTGTCTAACCCGATGGTGTGTTAGTGCATGTCAGAGTCATTTTCGGGTCTATGTTTTAGGTGTGAATTTCGCCGCGTATGTCTATGTTGTGCGGCTTTTTCTTCACGGTTTTTCTTCACGGTTATGAGCAGTATAGAACAAAAATATGCATTAAGGTGCAAACTCTGCGGGGTGGCGCTCAAAATGAGGTCAGAAAACCCCTCCCACCTGCACATAGGACGCATATAACACACGGGGGACAAAGCGCGAAAGTAGATGAACATTTATTCCCTCCTGTAAACTTTAAGGTGACTCAAATTTGATAAAGGAGAAGAGTAATGTCAGAGCTGACCACTCAGGATCAGGCAGAGGAGCAGGGTCCCGCCCGCACCGTCGTCGTGGCAGAAGACGAGGCATTGATTCGCCTCGACATCGTTGAAATTCTGAAGGACCAGGGTTTCGATGTTGTTGCAGAAACCGATAACGGCAAGACCGCCGTTGAGCTGGCGCAGAAGCACCGCCCCGACCTCGTCCTCATGGACGTGAAGATGCCGATCATGGACGGCATCACCGCAGCTGAGGAAATTGCGAAGGAGCAGATCGCTCCCGTCGTTCTGCTGACTGCATTCAGCCAGAAGGAACTCGTCGACCGTGCCGTTGAGGCAGGCGCTATGGCGTACGTCGTCAAGCCGTTCTCCCCGAACGACCTGGTCCCCGCAATCGAGGTGGCAATCAGCCGCTACGAGCAGATTCGCGCCCTCGAGAAGGAAGTTGGCACCATCCGCGACCAGTTCGAGACCCGCAAGCTCGTTGACCGCGCAAAGTCGCTGCTCATCACCAAGATGAACCTGACTGAGCCGGAAGCATTCCGCTGGATTCAGAAGACCTCCATGGACCGCCGCCTGTCCATGCGCGAAGTTTCTGACACCATCATCAAGCAGCTCTCCTAAGCACAAGACGTACACAGTACGTGACAGTACAGGTACGAATGCACGCTACGGCGAAGACTAGGAATCGCCGATGAGCACACACGGCTGGTGCAGTGATGAACCAGCGCCTTTATTCATGACACACAAACGCCCCACCCCTCACAATGAAGCTGAGGGACGGGGCGTTCGTGTTTAACGGTTCGCGTGTGTGCGTTGTAAACCGGCGCTTAGCGCGGGCGGGAACCCAACGCCACACGGAACTTAGCGCAGGTAGCGGTTCAAATCGTCTTCGTCATTATTCGGGCCGCTGATGGGGCGGTCCGTCGGGGAGCCAGCCCAGAGCATGCCGCCGGTGCCGAGCATCACGCCCAGCCACCAGAAGCTACCGGGGTTGTTGATGGCGGTCACCAGGCACACCAGCATCACGCCGATTGCGATGGGCAGGACAATGCGCTTGGCGCGCACAATCTTCGGGTAACGCTTGAAATAGGGGGTGCGCTCGCGGGCCATGGTGCTCCTTCTGGTCGTACCTTCTGGTGGAGTGTTGGTGGGGTGCCGTGTACCCCGTGCTTCTACGATTTTAGGCTACTTGCTGAGGCTGTAGGACTTTATGCTGCGGGAGATTATGCAGTGGGGCGGGGAATCAGCATATTGGTGATGCGCGCCGTGCAGGTGGTGCGGCCGCGCTCATCCACAATATCGATGGAATGGATGCACAGGGTACGTCCGAGCTTGACGGCGGTGCAGGTTGCGGTGACCACGCCGGAGACTGCCGGGCGCACGTGGGTTGCGTTGATGTCCACGCCGACTGCTACGAGGTCTTCACCGCCGTGTACACCCGCAGAGAGCGATCCGAGGGTCTCGGCGAGGACCACGTTGGCGCCGCCGTGCAACAGACCGATGGGCTGGGTGTTACCGGCAACGGGCATGGTCGCGACGGTGCGTTCTGCAGTGAGTTCCTGGAACTTAATGCCCATGGCGGGGATGAGCTCGCCCAGGCCGCGGGGGAAGTAGGGGTGCAGGTGCTCGGGGATTCCGCTTTCGGTCAGCTGTGCCTTGATTTCTTCTGCGGTGAGGGTTGTGGGTGCTGCCGCGCGGACGGGTGCGTGCTGTGTGTTGTTTTCAGTCATGACTTCCAGTGTACTCCTCGGTTTTTGTTGCTTTAGGCGGGATAGCTTTTCGCGGGTGCTTCCGGGTGCGGGTCAGCCCCGCCTCCTGAACTCAGGAGGCGGGGCTGAAAAACGCTATGGAAGCGGAGAGGATTAGGCGGAAATGGCTTCTGCCTTTTCGATGTCCTCGTCGCGGATTTCCTTATCGGGGTTCGCTCCGATTGCCTTGGAGATGCGCTCGGTCAGGGTTGCGATGGTCGCGTCACCGGTCACGTTGGTCGCGGTGCCGAAGGAATCCTGAGCCAGGTACAGAGCAATCATCAGGGCAATCATGGAGGAGTCAAAGCCGAGCATGGACTCGAGCAGACCGATTGCGGTCATCACGCCACCGCCGGGAACGCCGGGAGCGGCAACCATCATCACGCCGAGCACCAGAATCATGGGGATCAGGCTACCGAAGTCGGGGTGCTGGCCGGTCATGAACAGCACTGCCACCGAGCAGGAGGTAATGGTGATCATGGAGCCGGAGAGGTGAATGGTCGCGCACAGCGGAATCGCGAAGTCCACCACGCGAGCAGAGATGCCAGCCTTCTTTGCAGAACGCACGGTCACCGGGATGGTCGCAGCCGAAGACTGGGTGCCGATTGCGGTGAAGTACGCGGGCATCATGGTCTTGAGCATCTGGATGGGGCTACGGCGAGACACCGCGCCAGCCACCGAGTACTGCAGTGCCAGGGTGACCCAGTGCAGAATAATCACCATGACGAACACAAGACCGAAGACGGAGAGAATCTTGGCGACCTGACCGGCGAGGGTCATGTTCGCGAACACGCCCACAATGTGTACGGGCAGCAGGGGGATAATCACGTAGCTGAGCATCTTCTCAACGATGACCTGGAAGTCCTCGAAGAGGTTCAGCATTGCGCGGGTCTTCAAAGCGGTAATGCCCAGGCCCAGGATGAAGGAGAGAATCAGGGCGCTCAGCACGCCCATAATCGGGGTCAGCTGAATGGAAACGTAACCGGTGGAGAGGGCGTTCTCGGGGTTATCGAAGGATGCGAGCTGCTGACCCTTCAAGATGATGGGGTAGAGCAGCAGTGCGCAGGTCAGTGCCAGGAAGCCAGCAAGGACGCTGGAGAGGTATGCCAGACCCACGGTGATGCCGAGCATCTTGCCTGCACCCTGCGCGAGAGAACCAATGCCGGGCACGATGAAGCCGATAATAATCAGTGGAATCGCGAAGCTTAGGAAGGCGCTGAACACGGTGGAGAAGGAGACGAAGAGCTGCACAATGAAGTCGGTGGCGATGGATGCGCCGGTTGCGTCATTAATGCCGCTAATCATTCCGGGGGTCAGCAAGCCGATGAGTACACCCGATGCAATCGCGATGAGAATCCATACGAGAAGGGGTAGTTTTTTGAGTGCCTTCATAGTTTCCTAAATAAGGGTTCGTTGTGTGTTGAGCGCGGGATGTGCCCTCACGGTCCGGTGAATCCTGCCGGTGAATTCTGGGTAGAGTTCTGCCTATGAATACACGGGATGTGGGGGTTCCTACGCTGGAGGCGATAATAAGGTTATATATTATCTGGAAACTGTATTATTATCCACCTTATATAGTGGCTTGGGGCACAATTTTTGGGAGAAAACTCATCAAACGCGCCCCACCGGCACCTGCATATGAGGTAAAACTCTTTCCACACACCCCGTTATTCCGCTATATGGCACAGCGCCGGCACCCAACACAGCACCGACACCCAACACAGCGCGGGCGCCTCCCCACAGGGCTAACCAGTAGCCACCGAAACTAGCCCCCCGAACCCAGCCGTCACGAAGCCAACCACCAAGAAAACTCAGACTCGATACACTAGAGGAGTGACTACAGAGAACAAAACCCTCCTGCTCATTGACGGACACTCCCTCGCCCTACGCTCCTTCTTCGGCATCTACACCATGGCCGAAAAGACCGGACAGCACATCTTCGTGCGCAGCGACGGCCAGCACACCGAAGCCGTCCATGCCTTCCTCTCCACCCTGCTGAGCATCATCAAAGACAACCAGCCCAGCCACATCGCCGTAGCCTTTGACCTGCCCGGCGGCACCTTCCGCACCGCCGAATACGGCGAATACAAGGGTGGTCGCAACGCCATCCCCGAAGCCTTCAACGGCCAGATCGACCTCATCAAAAAGATGCTCGGCGCGCTCAACATCCCCGCGCTCACCTACGAAAACTACGAAGCCGACGACATCGTCGCAACCCTCACCCGCCGCGGCACCGAAGCCGGCTACAAGGTCCTCATCCTCTCCGGCGATCGCGACATCTTCCAGCTCGTCACCGACGACGTCACCCTGCTCTACCCGGTCACCACTGGCCCCTCCAAGGGTATTCAGCGCATGGACCCCGCCGCCGTCGAAAAGAAAACCAAAGTACCCCCGCACATGTACCCCGACCTTGCCGCCCTCACCGGCGAACAGGCGGACAACCTGCCCGGCGTACCCGGCGTGGGCCCCGGCTTCGCCGCCAAATGGCTCGGCGAATACGGATCCCTCGACGCCGTCATCGAAAACAGCGACAAGATTGGCGGCAAGAAGGGCGAAGCACTACGCGAAAACATCGACAACGTCGTACGCAACCGCCGCCTCAACCAGCTCGTCAACGACCTCGACCTGAACGTCACCCTCGAAGACACCGCATTCACCCCCGACCTGGACGCTCTGAACGCCTTCTTCGACGAAGTAGAGTTCCGCACCATCCGCAAGCGCGCCGCTGACACCCTCGGCCCCATCGTACGCGCCGCCGGAACCGCAGGCTCTGCAAGCTCCGCCGCAGAAGCAGGGGAGGAGGGCGCCACCAAGAAGGCACCCACCGGCCCCGTCTACGCACCCATTGCCACCAGCGCACCCACCAAAAACGCAGACGCAGCAGCATTCCGAGCCTTCTGCGCCTCCGCAGCCGAAGAAAACTACGGCACCGACAAACAGGGCGCGCCCATCGCCGTACCCGAACGCCTCGAAGGTTCCGTGACCCTCTACCCGGTCACCAACCTGCCCGTAGCACGCCCCGCCATCGGCGACGCACCCGCCGTCAAGGTCACCAAAACCAAAATCCGCGCCGCCGAAGAAAACCCCGAACTGCTCGGCGTGCTCCTCACCAGCAAGAACACCAGCCTCTGGATCGACACCCGCACCATCGACCCGGAACTCGACGCCGCCCTCGCCGCCTGGCTCTCCGACGAAGCAGCCCGCAAAATCGTCATGGACCTGAAGGTTCAGCGCAAACTCCTGCGCGCCTACGGCTACGAACTCGCCGGCGCCGTCGAAGACCCCGCCCTGTCCTCCTACATGTGCGGCTTCATCCCCACCGCAACCCGCAAGCTCTTCTCCGAACGCATGGAAGACCTCGCCGAACGCTACCTCTGGATCCCCAAAGACCCATACGCGCAGCTCGTCTTCCAACCCGAAGAAGACGAGGCAGAACCCTCCCTCTTCAGCCTGCCCGGCGAAGCCGAACCCGTCGATAACCTGCGCTACTTCACGCAAATCAGCCGCATCATCCACGAACTCGCACGTCTGCTGCACTTCGAAATGGAAGAGCACGGCCAGCTGAAGGTCTACGAAGAAATCGAACTGCCGCTGCTCTACGTCCTCGCAGACATGGAGCAGGCAGGCATCGCCGTCTCCGACGCACTCCTGACCGAATTGCACGACACCTTCTCCGCACGCGCTAACCAGGCGCAGGACGCCGCACGCACCATCATCGGCGACACCGTCCAAACCGACGACGGCGAAGAACCCCTCAATCTCGCCTCCGTCAAACAGCTGCAGACCGTGCTCTTCGACAAGCTCGCCCTGCCGCACACCCGCAAAATCAAATCCGGCTACTCCACCGACGCCGAATCCGTCACCGAACTGCTCACCAAAATCTCCCCGGAGTCCGACGGTGCCGCATTCCTCGGTGCGCTCGCCGCCTACCGCGACAACATCAAGCTCGTACAGACCGTCGAAGGCCTGCAGAAAGCAGCCGCCGACGACGGACGCGTGCACACCACCTTCCAGCAGGGTGCCGCCGCCACCGGCCGCCTCTCCTCGACCGCGCCGAACCTGCAGAACATCCCGATCCGCACCGAAGAAGGCCGCCGCATCCGTGGCGCATTCATCGTCGCGCCCGCACCCGTCGATGGTGTGGAGTACGAGGGTCTGCTCACCGCCGACTACTCGCAGATCGAAATGCGCATCATGGTGCACCTCGCCGCCGACGAGAAGCTCATCGCAGCCTACGAAGCGGGGGAGGACCTGCACCGTTACGTCGGCTCCGAAGTCTTCGGCGTCGCCCCCGAAGAAGTCACCCCCGAGCAGCGCTCCAAGGTCAAGGCAATGTCCTACGGCCTGGCATACGGCCTGTCCCGCTTCGGCCTCGCCAAGCAGCTGAACATCAGCTCCGATGAAGCAGGCGAACTGCGCACCAACTACTTCAAGCGCTTCGGACGCGTGGGACGATTCCTGCGCGGCGTGCTCAAGCAGGCACACCAGGACGGCTACACCGAAACCATTTTCGGCCGCCGCCGCGTGCTGCCCGACCTGGACTCGCCCAACCGTGTACGCCGAGAAGCCGCCGAACGTGCCGCCCTCAACGCCCCGATTCAGGGCACCGCCGCGGACATCATCAAGATCGCCATGATCAACATTCACCGCCGCCTGCGCGAAGAGGGTCTGAAGACCCGCATGCTACTGCAGGTGCACGACGAAATCATCCTCGAAGTCGCCACCGGTGAGCGTGAAGCCGCCGAACGCGTGCTGGTCGAGGAGATGAGCGGTGCCGCCTCCCTGCGTGTTCCTCTGGATGTTCAGGTCGGTTGGGGCAAGTCCTGGCAGGAGGCGGGCCACTAGGCTCAACTCCTCAGTTTCCGCTTGGAAAAGCGGTGCTCAGCTTTGCTCCGCACGGAAAGCGGTATTTGTCCTCGTTCCTACAGGCGGGGGTGGGTGGGTACGCTATACCCTTCCTCCGCTCCTGCAGGGGAACCCACCCTCTCGGGCGCTCCGCCCTCTCCTTGCTTCGCTGCGGAGAGCACCCGAGAGGGTACCCTGATGTCGCTTCCGGAGGGTATAGCTACCCTGCGCTCCGGCTAGGCTTGGCGCGTCGCGTGGAGGGGCGGTGTCGTCCGTAGTGACATCAGGGTGCCCGAAGCGAAGCGAGGGCGGGTGCCCCTGTAGGAACGAGGACGAACGCCGTACCCTCCGCAAACCACAACTCCAAAACCGCAAATAAGTACGGGAATCCCGGGCGCGTAACCATTGACGACACGCCCGGGATTCCCGTACACTATTAATCGCGTGTACCAACGTACAGGTTTTCTATGCTCTTTTTCTCCTTAAGAAAACGGGGAGAAGACGGGCACAGACTGCTCGTGCACCCTGCTTGAAGCATCTGCTTCCGGTGGGTGGTACACATTGTAAGTATCCGTCAGCTCGACGTTTCCTCACCTCATTCAAAGGCGTTAGCGGCCCTATGCCGTGCGCGCCGGGGTGAAAAAGTGAGCCGGTCGGCGCCTCCACCCGGGGGTGTTGAGCGGTGAACCGGCAGCGTCGACCTATTAGAAATCCAATTGGAGCCCTCACTACATGAGCACCAACATCCCTCAGGTCGCAATCAACGACATCGGCGACGAGCAGGCATTCCTCGAGGCAGTCGAGAAGACCATCAAGGTCTTCAACGACGGCGATCTCGTCTCCGGCCAGGTCGTTAAGATCGACCACGATGAGGTTCTGCTCGACATCGGTTACAAGACCGAAGGCGTCATCCCCTCCCGCGAGCTGTCCATCAAGCACGACATCGACCCCTCTGAGGTTGTCGAGCTCGGCTCCGAGGTTGAGGCACTCGTCCTCACCAAGGAGGACAAGGAAGGTCGCCTGATCCTCTCCAAGAAGCGCGCACAGTACGAGCGTGCATGGGGCGACATCGAGAAGGTCAAGGAAAACGACGGCGTCGTTACCGGTACCGTTATCGAGGTTGTCAAGGGTGGCCTTATCCTCGACATCGGTCTGCGTGGCTTCCTGCCCGCATCCCTCGTTGAGATGCGCCGCGTCCGCGACCTCGCACCTTACATCGGTCAGCAGATCGAAGCTAAGATCATCGAGCTGGACAAGAACCGCAACAACGTTGTTCTGTCCCGCCGTGCATACCTGGAAGAGACTCAGTCCGCTGTTCGCTCCTCCTTCCTCAACGAGCTGGAGAAGGGTCAGGTCCGCGAGGGCGTTGTCTCCTCCATCGTCAACTTCGGTGCATTCGTGGACCTGGGTGGCGTGGACGGTCTGGTTCACGTTTCCGAGCTGTCCTGGAAGCACATCGACCACCCGTCCGAGGTTGTCGAGGTTGGCCAGCCCGTTACCGTCGAGGTTCTCGAGGTGGACCTGGACCGCGAGCGCGTGTCCCTGTCCCTCAAGGCAACCCAGGAAGATCCGTGGCAGGCATTTGCTCGCACCCACGCTCTGGGTCAGATTGTTCCCGGCAAGGTCACCAAGCTCGTTCCCTTCGGTGCATTCGTGCGCGTTGAGGACGGCATCGAGGGCCTCGTCCACATCTCCGAGCTGGCAACCCGCCACGTTGACCTGGCTGAGCAGGTCGTCTCCGTTGGTGAAGAGGTCTTCGTTAAGATCATCGACATCGACATGGACCGCCGCCGCATCTCCCTGTCCCTCAAGCAGGCAAACGAGGGCGTTGACCCCAACGCTACCGAGTTTGACCCCGCTCTGTACGGCATGGCTGCAGAGTACGACGAGGCTGGCAACTACAAGTACCCCGAGGGCTTCGACCCCGAGGCTAACGAGTGGCTGGAAGGCTTCGACGCACAGCGCGAGGCTTGGGAAGCACAGTACGCAGAGGCACAGGCTCGCTTCGAGGCTCACAAGGTTCAGGTTGCTAAGGCTCTCGAGGCTGACGCAGAGGCTGCAGCAGCAGCTCCCGCAGCAGCTGAGCCCGCACCGACCTCTTACTCCTCCGAGGAGCCCGCTTCCGCAGGTACCCTCGCATCGGATGAGGCACTGGCTGAGCTCCGCAAGAAGCTGACCGGCAACTAATCTGCCGCTCAGATGAGCACTCATCAGGCGTAATAGCCGATAGGTAACCCCGCGTGGGGTGCCTAGAGCAGAGGAACCCCCTCATCTCCCGTTTGGGAGGTGAGGGGGTTCTTTGCGTTATTGGGGGTTTGGGTCGGGGTGCGTGCCCGGTGTTGCTGTGCTCTGTATTGCTGTGCCCGGTGTTGTTGGGAAGGGTCTTAGGCGGCGATCATCTGCGCCCAGACGGCACGCACCTGCTCGGCGGTCTCCTCCAGCGAGCCGCCATTATCGATAATCCAGGTTGCGACCGCCTCACGCTGCTCGTCGGTTGCCTGCGCGGCGATGCGGGCGCGCGCATCCTCCTCACTCATGCCGCGTGAAGATACGAGGCGCTGCAGGCGAGTCGCCAGGGGAGTGCGCACCACGACCACGCCCTCAAAAGCGGACGGGTCGCCGGTCTCCACGAGCAGAGGAATATCCTCCAGCACCACGCCGCTAAAACCGGGTTCGGACTGCGCCTGCTCCACCAGCTGTGCGGCACGCTCACGAATAGCGGGATGCACAATTGCGTTCAGACGCAGGCGCGCCTGCTCATCATTGAACACGATACGCGCCAGGGCGGGGCGGTTGAGGCGGCCGTCCTCATCGAGCAGATGCTCACCGAACTCCGCGACCGTGCGGGCGAGCACCGCCTCGCCGGGCTCCATGAGGGAGCGGGAGATAGCGTCCGCATCCACCAGGAACGCGCCCTGCTCAACGAAGAGGGAGGCGATGGTGCTCTTGCCGCTGCCGATACCGCCGGTGAGGGCGTAACGGCGCAGGGCAGTGGAGGCGGGGGAAGAAGGCTGGGACATGGACGGTGCTCCTGACGGGCTGTGCCACAATAGATAGGTACTGATTAGAGGAGGACACATGCAGGAAGAAACTCGCGCCAACCGATACCTTGTGCCGCGCGGCGATGAGCCCTATGAGAGCCTCCTCGAAATTAAGCGTAGCGAATTTATCGGTCACATCAAGCGCGTGAGCACCGTCGAGGAGGCGCGCGCCTACATTGAGTCGGTGCGCAAGACCTACCACGATGCCCGCCACGTGTGCTCGGCGTTCATTATTGGTGCTGACCGCGATATTCAGCGTTCCTCCGATGATGGTGAGCCCGCCGGTACCGCCGGTGTGCCGATGATGCAGGCGCTGCTGGCGCGTCAGACCCGCGAGGACGGCACCACCGACCTGTCGGATGTGGTTGCGGTGGTCGTGCGCTATTTCGGTGGCATTAAGCTTGGCGCGGGCGGTTTGGTGCGCGCCTACACGGATTCGGTGGTGCAGACCCTGGATGGTGCGCTATTCGATTCGCGTGAGCGTCTGCGTGTGGGTCAGGTGCCCAGTTCGCATGCGGATGCTGGCCGCCTGGAGAACGAGATCCGTGCCGCCGGTCTGAATGTGCTGGGTACCGAGTACGGTGCGGAGGGTGCCACGATTTCCCTGGGCGTGTTTGACCGCCCGGAGGAGCTGGAGCGTGCCGAGGAACTGGTGGTGAGCCTGAGTTCCGGTGCGGCGAGCGTGACCTGGGGGGATACGCAGTGGGTGGATTTGCCGGTCTAGGTTACCGCTCCCTATATTCTCGGTCTTAGATTTCCGGTCCCAGATTTTCGGGCTAGAGCGCCTGCCTAAAGCCCCCAAAACCCAAAAGATAGTCCAACCTTAGTTAATAGTTACTCTAACCCTAGTAATTGCCCGCTAAAGCTGATAGCCTAAAAAGCGTTGCGGAACGCACACGCCCCTCCACGGCACGGGCAACGGGTTCGTCACCAGCGGTAACCCAGCCCGGCGCCTCCACGAGGCAACGCGTGCGCCCGCACCGACGGGCAGGGCTCAACGCTGACATCTCAGCGCCGAGAACTGGGTACTATCTCAGCGCTGAGGTCCTGATGCTGACGTCTTGAAGCTATAGCTTAGTTGCTCAAGGAACGAGGCACAGCTGTATGCCGGTACTATACGATCCGGCAGACGGTAGTGTGTGCACGAACCATCTGCCGGTAGGCGCTGAGCCCCGCCCGTCACCTTACGAAGAATCAGCTAACGAACGCTCTGAAGAGCTCAAGGTCGTGAAAACGTGACGCAGTCGGGAACCTACTATCAACAAGTAGACGAACAAGCAGGCAAAAACTCATCAGAGCAGTCCGCGGGCAGCCGCGGCGGCACCGCGACCCTCAACCGCCAGGGAGCGCGCCTCCCCAAGATGGGCACTGTCGAGCAGCTTGAACCCGCCACCGTCGCCCAGCTACTCAACGCCTACCGCCAGCAGAACCTCGGCACCCTTCTGAGCGTGCTCACGCAGCGTCCGGCAGAGTTTGCCCGTCAGCTCGGCAGGCTCTGCCGCGTCTTCCCCGAACACGTTCACGCTATCGCCCAGGCGTTTGGCGCCGTGGGCCGCGCCCTGCCCATTGACGAGCTGGTGCGCTTGCACAACCGCTATTCCAACGCCGCCCGCGGAGTTGGCGAACACCTCAGCCTGGACAACTCCGGCGTGGCGCACCTGGTTCAGAGCCCAGCACTGAGCCGTGAAGGTGCGGGTCACCTGCTTATGGCGGTTGAACTCTGCCTCGCCGGCAGGATGCGCGGGCTCACCATCGCCATGCCCGCCACCGAGGCATTCACCCCGGCTGATCAGGCGCCAAGCCTCGGCTCCTGCAACCCCGCCCTGGACGGTGCCCTCAACGCTTTTGAACCGGCAGGCTGGGAGCCGTTCTCCCTGGACGGCAGCGAAGTGCTGCTCGCGACCGGTGTGCGCGATGTGCCCGATGGCTACGAGCTGTCCCTCTGGCTGCTCGACGACGACTACCAGTGCCGCGCCCGCATTGAGCGCGGCGCCCCGCAGGTATGCGTGGCAAGCTTCTACGATGAAGAAGTCATCACCCGCACCGTGGAAGAAACCGGGTCGGGTGAAGCTGGCCTGGTCGAAAACTACCGTGTGGAGGAGTACGCGGAACTGGACTTCCTCAACGCCATGGACCGGCAGGTACGCTACGTGGCGGTCACCGCCGCGGTGGGGGAGCCGCTGCTGTCTGTACTGAACGAGAAGAGCGCGGTGCCGAATAGTATTCCCGACCCTGCTGCTTTTGCGAACGGTGCGGGCGCCTCCCGGTTTGCGAGGAGTGCCCGCCCGGATATCCGCACCGCTGCCGTGGTCGGTAAGGGCCTGCGCACCGTCAATCACCGCGGCATGCTGCCGGTGTTGGGCGTGCCGAACCGCACCGTGTGCGCGGTGATTGACCTGTATAAGCAGCGCATTTGCGTGCCGGGTGTGGGTATTCCGCGCGGGCTGAGCGTGGAGGATGAAGAGCGCACCATGCAGCTGATTTTGAGCGCCCTGAACGGGTACCTTCCGCTAACGAACCGGGCGCTGATGAGCCTCGCCGGAGCCACCGTGGAGGTGCGCTAGCACTGCGGTCAACTAGCGCTGCCGTCAACTATCACTGTGGCGCCCCACGGCTACAAACCAATAAAATACCGCCCGGAATCGTGTTGTGAGCACGGTTCCGGGCGGTACGTGTTTAACGAACTAACCAATCGCCAGGCGAGCTAGTTGCCGGATTAGCTAGCCGCGGGACCCTGACCGTTGATGATGCGCTGCGCCTCATCCTCGGTCAGCTGGTAGCCGTAGAAGGTCGAGTAGAACTCGCGGGTCTCCTTCACCAGGTCAACGTCGGAGAACTTCTCGGGATGGAACAGCTTCGCCGCCCACAGAATCTGCAGAGCCTCCTCGGCGGAGTAGCGGTCCCAGTTGAAGGTGCCGACCGGGTTCTTAATAATTTTGCCGTTCTTCACCGCCGGAACGTCAGCCCACGCGGCGTCCGCCTTAATCGCGTCCACGCCCTTCTGCGCATCCGCGCCGCCAATGATGATGTACTCCGGCTGTGAGGCAATAATCTGCTCCAGGGAAATGTTCTTCAAGTTCTCCACGCCGTCCAGGGAGTTCTTCGCACCCGAAAGCTTCATCCATTCACCAATTAGGGAGTTCGAGCCGTCCACCTTCGTCAGGTCAGAACCGCCCGCAATGTGCAGAACCTTCGGGGACTCGGTGACGTCCTTCAGGCGCTCCTTGATGAGGGTCTCGTTCTTCTCCAGGTACGCCAGGTACTTCTCGGCACGCTCAATCGCCTCATCGGTGCCGATGACCTCGGCGGTCAGCTCAACGGTGCGCTTCAGGTCGGCGAAGTTCTGGAACTCCACGTGCACCGCCGGGATGCCCGCCTCAGCAGCCTTCGAAATCTGATCCTTCGAGGAGGCGAGCAACACCTCCGGCTTATCGGCAAGCAGCTGCTCCATGTTCACATCGGTGCCCTTCACCGGCGCGTCAACCTTCTCAATACCGGGGTACACCTGCTTGAACCAGGACAGGGACTTCACGTTCGTCGTGGTGGACACCAGCTTCTCAGCGCCGCCCAGTAGCAGAACCACCTGGTTGTTTGCGTGCCACAGGTCAGCGATACGCTCGGGGTGGGTCGGGACGGTGACCTCCTTGCCATCAATGTCCTTGATGACCTTGGTGCCGTCACCGTTGTCCTTCACGAAGAAGCTGGTGTGCTTCTTCGCGGAATTGCTCGAAGCCGAAACAGAGGTTGAGGTCGAGCTAGAAGCCGAGGAGGAGGCGGTGTTCGCGGCACCGCAACCGGTCAGGGCAGCCAGCAGCAGGGAAGTGGTCAGGGCAACGCCAGTGTGGAACTTCGTGATCTTCATAGTGTGTCTTTCTGTGTCGAGGCGGTGGGTGAATAACCCGGAGGCGGTTCGGGGAAGCGGCGCTCTAGGGACGCGCCGCCACAGCGGATGCGGCACCTCTACCGCATCTTTTGTGTCCAGTCCGAACCACCACCGGAAGACTAGGGGTTGCGGATTCTCAGGTATCGAGGCTCGTCATGTGCACGCTGGAGCGACCCAGCTCGGGGGAGTAGGCCACTGTCAGGTCGGTGTTGAAGGTGCGCGAGAGAACATCGCTCGTGAGCACCTCGGAGGCGCGGCCCGTCAAAAGCTGAGCTGGCGCGTCCTTCGAAGCCTGTACGTCAGGTTCGTCGTGCGCGCCGAGCAGGGCGACGGTCGCATCCAGCATGAGGGCGTGGTCCGGGTTGTGGGTTGTGAAAATGACCCCGTACCTGGCATCGTGGAGCTGCCGAATCTTACGCAGAACCTTCGCCTGGTTCGCCACGTCCAGGGCGCTGGTTGGCTCGTCCAAAACGATGAGTGGGGCGTCTTGCACCAGGGTTCGGGCGATACCCACCTGCTGACGCTGACCGCCGGACAGCTGATCCAGCGGGGAATGCGCCAGGTCGAGCAGACCCAGTTCCTCCATCATTTCCTGCACCTTGTCGCGGTCCTGACGCGAGGGGGAGGAGAACAGGCCGATATAGGGTGCGCGACCCATCAGCAGGTACTCGGTGACCGTGTAGGAGATGCCGCGACCCTCCATCTGCGGAAGGTAGGCGATGCGGCGGGCACGCTCAGTCGCGGTCAAAGAATCCAGCGGCTCACCGCCCAGGTGGACGGTGCCCTCGGTGAGCGAGTGCAAACCAATCAGGGAGTTCAACAGGGTGGACTTGCCCACACCGTTGCGACCCAGAATGGCGAGGACCTCACCGCGTCGCACCTGCAGGTTCACGTTGCGGAAAATCCAGCGGCTGGAGCGGTGCCCGGAACGGTGCAGACCGGTACGGCGGCGATTGATGCGCCCGCCCCGGTGGCCGTAACGGAAGCCCGCATCGTCCAGGTGTAGCAGAACCTCTGCGCTCGCATCCGTGCGCTGCTGAGTATTGGGAATGGAAGGCGACATTACTTCACCCGAACCTTTCCAAGCAGCAGCAGCGCCACGTACAGGGGCGTGCCAATGAAGCCGGTCAGTACGCTCAGAGGAACCTCCGCACTGGTGAGGCTACGTGCCAGGGTATCGACGAACATCATGAACGAAGCACCCATCAGAATGGACAGCGGCATGAGCTTGGTCGTGTCACTACCGACCAGCAGGCGGCACAGGTGCGGAATGACCAGGCCAACCCAAGAAATCGGGCCGCCAATACACACGCTGGTCGCGGTGACCAGGGTTGCCAGCAGAATGGTGATACCGCGGGTGCGGGTCAGGTTAATGCCGAGGGTGCGTGCTTCATCGTCACCGAGCGAGAGGATATTGATGCGCCAACGCATCGCCAGGAGCAGCAGGATGCAGGGCACCGCCACCAGCGCAAACTGTGTGAGTGCTTCCGCGCGTACGTCCTGCAGGGAGCCCATCTGCCAGAACACGATTTGCGCCAGCTGAGTTTCAGGGTTCGCAATGAACTTCAACGCACCCAGCGCGGCGGTGCCAAAGCCACCCACAATCACGCCGGAGAGCACCAGCATGAGCGTGGACTGATTCTTGAGCAGGCGCGGAATGCTCACGGTCAGTAGTACCGCCATGAGACCGCCGGCGAGGGCGGAACCCTGAATGGCGATGCTCGTGCCCACACCCAGCAGAATGGCGGAGGCGGCACCCACCGACGCACCCTGCGAAACACCCAGCAGGTACGGGGAGACCAGCGGGTTACGGAAGACCGCCTGAAAGGTGGCACCCGCAATGGCGAGGGCGGCTCCGATGAGCCCGGCGGCGAGTAGGCGCGGAATGCGCACGGTCAGCAGCATGTTTTCGGCGGGCTTGTAGACCTTCAGGTCCATGCCGAACCAGTTCTTACCGAGAATGCGGAAGAGCTCATCCAATTCGAGCGGATACCTGCCGGTGATGAGCGAGAGGTAGGTGACGCCCAGCAGAATGGTGAGGGCGATGAGCAGAATCAGCGGGTACGAGGACGCGAAGAGGGTGCTGCGATGCTCGGCCTTGGCAGCTAAGGTGGCAACCGGCGCGCCGGTGGGGTTCGCCTCCGGGTTCGCTTCTGTGGATTCGTTCGGAGTTGCCTGTGAAGCTGTCTCCGTGGTCGTGCTCATGGAGTCCTTCCGTGCGCTCTTGTGGTCCCGTTCTGTCTGCGTGTATGCGCTCTAAACATATGTGAGCCACATCAAGGAGGCAAAGGGGGTGAGTGCGGAGCGCCCGTCATAAGTCTTTATGTGTTGCCGCTTATCTTCTGCGGTGCGGCGCCCGTGAATGGCGGTGGCTGTGGGGGAGGGCGGCCACCCCTAAGAGCGCTGTTCCTAAGAGCACCGTCATCGTGCGGAAAAATGCTCCCGCTCACCTCCTGCCCGGTAGCGCAGATGAACCAGTCGAATACCCCTTATCTTTTGCGTCCTTTCTTTTATGAACTTGGGCACTTTCACGGGTCGCTACGCCGGTGGTCGTGATGGACTATTGCGCGTGATTGTATTGCGCCAGCAGAAAAGGGCGACCAATCCTGAGGCGCATCGGGCGGCTTTCCCCTAGGATGGATACATGAGTTACGCACCCGAAATTAACCGTGTTGTTGCCCCCTTTGAAGTGGTCAGCCCCTTCCAGCCTGCCGGTGACCAGCCGAAGGCTATCGCCGAGCTCACCGAGCGTGTGCAGAACGGTGAGAAGGACATTGTGCTGATGGGCGCTACCGGTACCGGTAAGTCCGCGACCGCAGCCTGGCTGATTGAGGCGGTGCAACGTCCGACCCTGGTGCTCGTGCAGAATAAGACCCTGGCGGCGCAGCTGGCGAATGAGCTGCGCGAGCTGCTGCCGAATAACGCGGTGGAGTATTTCGTCTCGTACTACGACTACTACCAGCCCGAGGCGTACGTGCCGCAGACCGATACCTTCATTGAGAAGGACTCCTCCATCAATGAGGAGGTGGAGCGTCTGCGCCACTCGGCGACGAACTCCCTGCTGACTCGCCGCGACGTGGTGGTGGTTTCGACCGTGTCCTGCATTTATGGTCTGGGCACGCCCGAGGAGTACATTAAGCAGATGGTGACTCTGCGTCGCGGTGAGGAGATTGACCGCGACGAGCTGCTGCGCCAGTTCGTGGCGATGCAGTACGCGCGTAACGACATGGACTTTCACCGCGGCACGTTCCGTGTGCGCGGCGATACCGTCGAAATCATCCCCATGTACGAGGAGAACGCGATCCGCGTTGAGTTCTTCGGTGATGAGATTGAGGCGATTTACACCCTGCACCCGCTGACCGGCGAGGTGATTCGCGAGGAAGAAGAAATGTACGTCTTCCCCGCAAGCCACTACGTCGCTGGCCCGGAGCGCATGGCGAAGGCTATTACCTCCATTGAGGATGAGCTGCGCGGGCGCCTGCAGACCCTCGAATCCCAGGGCAAGCTGCTGGAGGCGCAGCGTCTGCGTATGCGCACCACCTACGACCTGGAAATGATGGAGCAGATGGGCTTCTGCAATGGCATCGAGAACTACTCGCGCCATATTGACGGTCGTGCCCCCGGTAGCGCCCCGAACTGTCTGCTGGATTATTTCCCGGATGACTTCCTGCTGATTATTGACGAGTCGCACGTGACGGTCCCGCAGATTGGCGCCATGTACGAGGGCGATATGTCCCGTAAGCGCACCCTCGTGGAGCACGGTTTCCGTCTGCCGTCGGCGATGGATAACCGCCCGTTGAAGTGGGAGGAGTTCCTGGAGCGTATTGGCCAGACGATTTACCTTTCGGCGACCCCCGGTAAGTATGAGCTGTCGCAGGCTGATGGTTATGTGGAGCAGATTATTCGCCCGACCGGCCTGATTGACCCGGAGATTGTGGTCAAACCGACCAAGGGTCAGATTGATGATTTGCTTGAGGAGATCCGCGTGCGCGTGGAGCGTGATGAGCGTGTGCTGGTCACGACCCTCACCAAGCGCATGGCGGAGGATTTGACCGAGTACCTGTTGCAGCACGGTGTGAAGGTGCAGTACCTGCACTCTGACGTTGACACGTTGCGCCGTGTGGAGCTTCTGCGTGAGCTGCGCCTGGGCACCTTCGACGTGCTGGTTGGTATTAACCTGCTGCGTGAGGGCCTGGACCTGCCCGAGGTGTCCCTGGTTGCGATTCTGGACGCCGATAAGGAAGGCTTCCTGCGTTCGACCACTTCGCTGATTCAGACGATTGGTCGTGCGGCGCGTAACGTGTCCGGTCAGGTGCACATGTACGCCGATAAGATTACGGATTCTATGCGCGTGGCGATTGATGAGACGAACCGCCGCCGCGAGATTCAGCAGGCGTACAACCGTGAGCACGGCATTGACCCGCAGCCGCTGCGTAAGAAGATTGCCGATATTACGGATGTGCTCGCCCGCGAGGAAGAGGACACCCGCGAGCTTCTGCAGCAGCGTAAGAGCGGTAAGAAGGGCGCCCGCACGGTGAGCGCGGGTGCGAAGACCGGTTCTGCGACCTCGTCGAAGATTGCCACGAGCACCCCGGAGTCGGAGGAGCTTCTCGCCCGTGCGGAGGCGCGCGTTCGTGCCGACGGCCTGGCGGCGGCACCCGCCGAGGACCTGCTGGATTTGATTGAGCAGATGAACGAGCAGATGCGCGTGGCGGCGGAGAACCTGCAGTTTGAGTTGGCGGCGCGTCTGCGTGATGAGCTTGCCGATTTGAAGAAGGAGCTGCGCCTGATGAAGGAGGCGGGTCACGCCTAAACCCGGTGCTCTAAGCCCGGTGTTTAGGGGGCTGACTTGGGTTTTTCGCCATGAGATAATTCATTGTTCATGAAGTTCCACTGAGTGCAGATACATGCTGTACACTATCAAAGTGTTTTACGTGTCAAATAATACCGTGATGCTTCCGAACGATAAAGAAAAATCTGTGACTATTTCGAATAACTTGTCAGGCTCACACACTACGGGAGCTTGTTCCGTTACCCGCCGCAACCTCACCCGCGGCGCGCTCTGGGCTGTGCCCGCTATTGCCGCATCCACTGCGGTACCCGCATTCGCTGCCTCGGCTGATGATTGCAAGACGGTTAAGGGCCCGGACTTTACCCAGGTCGGCGGTTGGATGATTACCAACCCCGCCAGTGGCGCCCTGCAGTCGCGCACCAAGAACAAGCCCGTGACTGCGCCGGTGACCGGTCAGGCGTGGTGGTCCATGGAGAATGCAACCTCCCCGAACCCCGCAACGATCCGCCTCATGTCCGTGTATGAGGCGACTCACGGCCCCGAGGGCGACCTCAACCTGAACTGCGGTGAGTTCGTGATGACCTACAACGTCTCCGCGCTGGAGGCGACGGCCGGCACCACGCACCTGCACCCGTCCCTGGACATTTACCTCTTCTCGCCCAAGGGTGAAATCATTGACCGCCAGGTCTTCACGACCGACCCGACCGGCGTGGCAACCGTCATGACCCGCAACGGCAAGACTCAGACCGTTCAGGGTCAGGTCATTCCGTTTGCGTCGAGCGTGAATGATCAGGCGACCGGCATCTCCGCGCGTTTTGCGCTGCGTGGCGATAAGCTCATGGAAGGCATGTACCAGTTCGAGGTGGTTATTACCGTCCCGACGATTCATGAGAACGGCAAACTGGATACGAACAAGCAGGTGAACGCGATTGCTTTCACCCCGCCGACCTTCAATATGACGACCTCCTAATTGAATCTCCTCATTGAATGAAAAGTAGCCCTCCCCGTAATAGTTCACGGGGAGGGCTACTTGTATGTGGGCTTGCTGCGCTGCTCTACGCTACGGCGTTTCGGCGTGCCTCGCTCCTGAAAGTCCTTCCGGAAAGGCTCCTGTGCGAAAACCTCAACCTGCTGTATAATCGTTCACCGAGCAAGGGAGTATCCCACCAATCGACTCATCGTCAGCACGTTAGCCGAAGGCGCCTAACCGGTGAATCGAGCCGACCTCCATTCAGGTCGGCGGGAGAGACTTGTGGTCCTGTACGCACACCACAAGAAAGGCTCCCCATGGAAGTTACCGGGTTGCAATGGTTGGTTACTATTCTCATCATCGCGGGTCTGTTGACCTTCGATTTTGTGTTCCACGTTCGTAAGGCGCACGAACCCACCGTCAAGGAAGCGGCCATCTGGTCGAGTATTTACATCAGCATCGCGCTGCTGTTTGGTCTGTACATTTTCGTGACGAACGGCCCCTCCGCCGCCACCGAATTCTATGCAGGCTACATCACCGAAGAAGCTCTCTCAGTCGATAACCTCTTCGTCTTCATGATCATTATGGGCACCTTCCGCGTCGCCCGTGAGAATCAGCAGAAGGTCCTGCTCTTCGGTATCGTCTTCGCCATCCTGGCGCGCGGCAGCTTCATCTTCCTCGGCGCAGCGATTATCAACTCCTTCGCCTGGGTGTTCTACATCTTCGGCCTGGTCCTGCTCATGACCGCAGGTAACCTGCTCAAGGACGAACTGACCGAAGGCGACGGAGACGACGAAGCCGACAACATCATGGTCCGCCTCGCCAAGAAGTACTTGAAGACCAGCGACCACTTCGACGGCGACAAGCTCTTCACCATCGAAAACGGCAAGCGCGTCATGACCCCCATGATGCTCGTCATGGTCGCTATCGCGGGCTCCGACCTGCTCTTCGCGCTCGACTCGATCCCCGCGATCTTCGGCCTCACCCAGTCCGTCTACATTGTGTTCACCGCGACCGCGTTCTCCCTCATGGGTCTGCGCCAGCTGTACTTCCTCATTGACGGCCTGCTGGACCGCCTCGTCTACCTCTCCTACGGCCTGGCGACCATCCTCGCGTTCATTGGTGTGAAGCTCATCCTGCACGCAATGCACGAGAACAACCTGCCGTTCATCAACCACGGCGAGCCCGTGCACGTTGTGGAGATTACCACCGAAATGTCGCTGATGGTCATCGTGGGCGTCCTCATCATTACGGTGCTTGCCTCGCTGCTCAGCCCCAAGGGCCGCGCGCTGCAGACCATTCAGCGTGTTCAGGCGCTCTCCGAGAAGTACCTGGCACTGCCCGAGGATGCACCCGCCGCCGAGCGCGCGGACATCACCACCCGCTGGCAGAAGGAAACCGAGAAGCTCAACGCCATTCCCGCCAAGCTGCGTGAAGAGCTGATCGAGAAGGAAGACGAATACCACGCCCTCGTGATGCGTGCCCGCACCGCACAGGATGCGCACGCTTCCTCCAAGTAGTAGTTTGAGCTACTGAGCCTGCGGCCTCACCAGGCTAGGCGCTCACACGAAAGCCCCTCACACCGGATCAACCGGGGTGAGGGGCTTCGCTCTATTAAAAGTTTTACTGGTTGTGAACCTCAGCCAGCATGTTCTTCAGGTGACCCAGGATGGTCAGCGGGTCAGAACCGAAACCGTCGTGGTGGTGGGTCTTCGAGGTCCACACCTGAGTGTTACCGACCCAGCGAGCGGTCTCCATGGAGTGCTCAAAGTCCACGTACACGTCCGGGTTGTACGCCGCAGCCACCACGGGAACCTCGTTCTTGTGCAGCTGTGCGTGGTCGTACAGGCGACCCCAGTCCTTCTTCTCAGCCAGCAGGTTAGCAACCTCAGCCAGCGGACGCAGCGAGGGATCTTCCTCGTAGTACCAGGGGAAGATGTGTTCGCCGGTGAAGAGCAGACGATCCGCATCCGGTGCGAACTCGGGGCGGGAAGCCGCCACGCGAGCAGCAGACCAGTTGGTCGGCGCGGGGGAGGGGGACAGCTCGTAGCCGGGGATGCCGGGCAGAACGCCGTCAGCGGGGCCGTCAGCGTAAATGGTCTCGTGCATCAGGGCGTACAGCGGGTTCGCCTGGAAGGTCACCTCGGCACCCATAGCGGTCAGGAACTGATCGGAGAGGTGGTCGTTACCCTCAGCGAAAGCGGTCTCCAGGAAGTAGTGCAGGCCGCGCTCGCGCCAGCGGCCACCCAGGAAGTGACCAGCCATCTGGAAGCGGTGATCGGTCAGACGCTCACCGGTGGGCAGGTACTCCTTGTGGGTGCGCAGGTGCTCAGCAATGCGGGTAGCGAGCTCAGCGTCCTCGGGGAACCAGCTGTAGTACTCCTCAACACGTTCCTTCATGCGGTCGAAGGTGTGCTGGTAGACGTTGTCCACGGAGGTACGAATCGGCGCCAGGCCCGCGGTGATGCGCGAATCGCGCAGGGACTGCGGAGCGAAGGACAGGTACGAGAGGGTCAGGAAGCCACCGAAGGACTGACCAATGGTGGACCAGCGCTTGTCGGCACGGTCAGCCAGCAGCACCTCGCGGACAGCCTCCGCGTCAGCGATGATGGAGTCCGCACGGAACAGCTCAGTGTACTCAGCCTGAACCTGCGGGTCACCCACAGCGGTGATGTTGCGGGCAGACAGCGGGGAAGACATGCCGGTACCGCGCTGATCCAGAAGAACCACGCGGTGAGTCTTCGCCAGCTCAGCAATCCAGCCGCCAATGGAGCCGGTCTTCGGCGAACCGAAACCGGGGCCACCCTGCAGGTACACAATGTAAGGACGCTTATCAGCCGAAACGGTCAGAGTCTCGTTGGTGCTCACAACCTCGCGGGCGAACACGGTGATGGTCTGGTCCGCGAAACGGGAGGAGAGAGCGGCATCCTTGCCCTTGGAGAAAATCAGACCGTGGGTCAGGGGAACCTGGAACCAGTGGTCGGTAATCTCGTAGCCGTCGTGCTTGACGACCGAACCCTTGCGGTACTCAACCTTGGGAAGCGAAGAAACGGTCAACGGTGAACCTTCTTTCATTCAAATAGATAGATACTCTGTATTCTAGCCCACTACGGGCAACATCGTGGCAGAGCCTCAGGCGGAGTCTTAGAACTCGCCCACGCTCAGAATCTTCAGCACCGGGTAACCCGCCTCATCGGATGCCGCCAAATCAACCTCGGCACGAATACCGAAGTCAAAGTTATCTTCGGGGTCGGCGAAGCTCTGCTGAACCTTCCACACGCCCGGATGCGCGGCGGTGTCCTCATCCATGCTGCCCAGGCGAGGCGAGCGCGCGTCGGCGTCCGTGTAGATGTCGTCGTAGGTGTCGAAGTAGTCGTCCATGGCGTCCGCCCAGCGGTCGGCATCCCAGCCGCACCACTCATCCAGGGCACCCAGGGCACGGTCGCGTTCGTCGGCGAAGAGCTCCACTCGGCGGAACAGGGCGTTGCGCACCATCACGCGGAAGGCGCGCAGGTTCTTCGTCACGGCGGGAGGCTCTTCCTCCTCGATGGAGGCGTGCTCGGCGGCAATGGTCGCGGTGTCTTCGCCGGCAGCCAGCTTCTCCCACTCGTCCACCAGGGAGGAGTCGGTCTGGCGTACCAGCTCGCCGAGCCACTCGATGATGTCGTCGAGCTCGTCGGTCACGGCAGAATCGGGGATGGTGTGGCGCAGCGCCTTGTACGCGTCAGAGAGGTAGCGCAGAAGTACGCCCTCGGCGCGTTCCAGCGAGTAGTACTGCACGAAGTCGTTGAAGCCCATCGCGCGTTCGTACATGTCGCGCACAATCGACTTGGGGTGCGGCTCAAAACGAGCCACCCACGGCGCGGACTGCTTGTAGGTCGTGTACGCCTGATCGATGAGCTCCGCCAGGGGCTGCGGGTAGGTGACCTTGTCCAGCTCGTTCATGCGTTCGGTGTAGTCCACGCCGTCCGCCTTCAGCTGTGCCGACAGTTCGTTCTTCGCCTTGCGTTCCTGTGCGTACAGCACCTGGTTCGGCGAATCCAGGGTCGCCTCAATGAGGGAGAGCGCGTCCAGCGCGTAGCTGGGCGATTCGGGGTCGAGCAGTTCCAGCGCGGCGACCGCAAAAGCGGACAGCGGCTGGTTCAGGGCAAAGTTATCCTGCAGATCCTCGGTCAGGCGCAGGTAGGAGCCGTGCTCATCCGGGGTGTTGGTTCGCTCAATCACTCCGCCGGTCAGTAGCTCCTTGTAGATGCCGATTGCCTTGCGCAGCAGCTCGCGGCGGCGCGCCGGGCTCTCGTGGTTCTCCTGAATGATGCGGTACGCGGCAATGACCGGGTTCTCTGGGCGGTGCATCAGGTTCAGTAGCATCGAATGGGTGATGTCGAAGGAGGAGGTCAGCGGCTCCGGGGCTGCCTCTACCAGCTGGTCGAAGGTCTTCTCAGACCAGCCAACGAACCCTTCCGGCGCCTTCTTGCGCTTGGAGGACAGGGACTGGTTAATGCGCTTGGTGTCGTCGCCGAACTTCGCCTGTGCCTTCGCCAGCAGGCGCGCGTTCTCAATATCGTGCTCGGGTGCCTGAACCACCACGGTACCGGCGGTATCAAAACCGGCGCGGCCGGCGCGTCCAGCGATCTGGTGGAACTCGCGGGCACGCAGACGGCGGCTACGGGCACCGTCAAACTTCGACAGCGCCGTAATCAGCACGGTACGGATCGGCACGTTAATACCCACACCCAGGGTGTCGGTACCGCAAATCACCTTGAGCAGACCCTCCTGAGCCAGCTGCTCCACGAGGCGGCGGTACTTGGGCAGCATGCCCGCGTGGTGAATACCGATACCGGCACGCACCAGCTTATTCAGTGCCTTACCGAAGCCCGGACCGAAACGGAACTTAACAATCAGCTCGGCGATGCGTTCCTTATCTTCCTTGGAGGCGATAGCGACCGACAGCAGCGCGTTCGCCTGCTCCAGCGCCGCCTTCTGCGAGAAGTGCACAATGTAGACCGGAGTCTGCTTGGTCTGCACGAGCTCCTGCACCGTCTCCTGAACCGGGGTGGTGGAGTAGTAGAAATGCAGCGGAATAGGGCGCTCAGAATGCGCCACCAGGTCACTCTCACGACCGGTCAGCGCCGTCATCTCCTCCTGGAAGCGAGTCGTATCGCCCAGGGTCGCGCTCATCAGCAGGAACTGCGCCTGCGGAAGCTCCAGCAGGGGAAGCTGCCACGCCCAGCCGCGCTGCGGGTCGGAGTAGAAATGGAACTCGTCCATAATGACCTGGCAGAGGTCCGCATCCTTACCCTCGCGCAGGGCAATATTGGCGAGAATTTCCGCGGTGCAGCAGATAATGGGTGCCTCCGTATTAATGGCGGAGTCGCCGGTAATCATGCCCACGTTCTCGGCACCAAAAATATTGATCAGGTCAAAGAACTTCTCAGACACCAGCGCCTTAATGGGGGCGGTGTAGTAGGAACGCTGACCGGTCGCCAGGCCCGTAAAATGCGCGGCAACAGCCACAGTGGACTTACCCGAACCGGTCGGGGTTGCCAGCACCACGTTATGTCCGGCGGCAATGCTCAGAACAGCCTCGTCCTGGGCGGGGTACAGGGTCATACCGCGGGTCGAAATCCACTCGGTGAAGGATTCATAGATTTCTTCGGCGGTGAGGGGGTTGCCCTTAAAATCGCGTCGATTGTAGTCGCCGGGGTTCTCGCCCAGCCCGGGAGAAAGAAAATTCAAAATACTCATGAGGATTCCAGTCTATCGGGAATAGCGCGGGCGCGGGGGCGTTATCGTTACGAGGGAACAAACGGGTACTCGCGGAGTGTTTGCGGGGTGTTCGCTGCATCTTTGCAGGGAGTTCGCGGTTCCTTCGCGGGGCGTTTATAGGGTGTTCGGGAGGCGCGGTGCCGCGCTAACGCGGGAATTCCCCAAATTCGTGTAGTGTAGAACAAAGCACTAAAAGTGCAGTGGTGCAAAAACCTGGTGCTCAGAAGGTCGAAAACGTAGGCCTCCATGCCGCATAGATTACCGCGTAGATGCAGAATCCGCCGATTGATGTCGGTGCATGTTGAGCGGCTGATACAAACTCCAAAATACGTTGCATAAATGACGACACGCCCATCTATGGTGCAAATAGTGTTGCGTGCCACATTGATAAAGGAATAGGGTAAGAGAAAGGAGAGACGTTGAATGACTGAATACAACGCTGACAAGGCACAAGAAAACGCCGCGCGTGAAGAAGCTACGCATGAAGAATCCATGCATAACAAAACCACGCAGGAAAAAGCCGCTCAGAAGAAAACTGCGCAGAAAAAAGCTGCACAGGAAGTAACCGGTAGCGAACAGCGCAAGGCCGAAGAGGAAGCCCTCAAAAAGCGCCTCGCCCTGCGAGTCACCGCACCCGGATACAAATACCCCTGGCACCGCTGGGCAATCCCCGTCGTGGGTGAAACCACCGCGGGTACCGGTGCGATTCTTATCCCCGTCATGGTGGGTCAATTCATCAACCAGCACATCGCCGGCAAAGCCCCCGACGCCTGGCCCATGTTCTGGGTCGTCGTCGCAGCCATCACCTTCATCGTGATCAACGAGTTCTTCGGCTGGGGTACCTCCATGACCCTCAGCGCGGAACTTAGCCGCGACTGGCGCATCTACATCAACCGGCTCATGGGGCGCACCCGCGCTGGCGTAGACTCCGGCGAAGCGGTCACCGTCATGAACAAAGACGTACGCCGCATTACGGACGTCTACTTCTCACTGCCACTATTCGTCAACGCCATGATTATCGCGACCCTCGGTGCCGTGCAGCTTTGGCTGATCAACCCCGTCACAGCGATTGTCACCCTCATCGGCACGATTATCGTGGTCGGCGTTATCGCCTGGTACTCGACCTTCCTCGAATCCAAGATCGGCGAATACCGCGAAAAGGACGGCGAAGCCTCCTCACGCGCCTCCGACATCGCCACCGGTCTGCGCACCATCGCCGGTCTCGGCGCCGAAGAGCAGATGCGTGAACGCTACCACCGCGGCACCGACGAAGTCTTCGACAGCTACATGCGCTACGAAAAGACGCACCGCTGGATGTACCTCATCCGCGCGCTGCTCGGCGGCGCCGTGACCCTGCTCGGCATCGGCTTCGCCCTCACCGGCCACGTCGAAAACGGCCGCTGGGTATCCGACACCCCCGCCGCGTCCCTGGTGACCGTCGCCTCCATTATCGCGATGATGGGCGGCCCCATCTGGATTACCCAGAACTTCCTCACCGCATGGCGATACGCCAAGATTGCGCTCGCCAAGGTTGCCCGCCTCGAAGGTCACGCGGGCGTACGACAGGGCGTGCTGAAGAGCCCGCGCACCGACGAGGAAATGGCGCAGCTGGCACGCGCCGAACAGGCAGTCGAGGCGAGCACCCTCGAGGTGCCCGTACCCGTCGCCCCCGCCGGTGCAAGCAACCCGCGCATCGTGTACGTCAACCCGCGCGACTACAACCTCACCGCGCAGGACTACGCCGAGGCGCTTGCCCGCACCCTGCGACGCGGGGGAGAGGACCTCAAGGACGCAACCGGTCGCCGCGTGCTGCTGAGCGAACCCAACCCCATGATTTTCGCGGGAACCCTGCAGGAGCACCTGCGCTTGGGCACCGTGCCGAACCCCGACGAGGAGCTGGCACAGGCAAAGGATGAGGAACTGCTGAAGATTACCGACTCCCGCGAAATCGCCTACCGACTGGGCGGACGCAACCCCGAAGACTACTTCGCCGCCCGCATCACCAGCGAAGGCGCGAACCTCTCCGGTGGTCAGCGTCAGCGTCTGGCGCTCGCCCGCGCACTCGCACAGGACGCGCAGGTGCTCATCCTGACCGAGCCGCTGAACTCCGTGGACGAACCCAGCCAGCGCTACATCTACGATGCGATGGAAACCCAGATCGGTAGCGACCGCCTGCCCGTCGGCTACCCCGGCCTGCTGCAGGATTTGGAGCAGGTCTACGTTGTCTCCACGACCGCGGAGACGACCCGCCGCATGGAACGCGACGGCTACCCGGAAACCGCTCAGTCTGAAACCACTCAGAATCAGGAGGTGAACTAGCATGGCAAAGCAGCTCCCCATCGAAACCCCCGCCTACGTGGCACGCCGCATGTGGAACTACCTCGCGGCGCATAAGGGGCGAGCCCTCTACACCTTCGTCATCTACATGGTCAGCACCCTCATGGGTGCGGTGGTGCCCCTGCAGATTGGTGCCACCGTGGACGACGTGGTGGCGGGCAAGTTCTCCAGCTACCCGTGGCAGCCGATTCTGATTATTCTGGCGGCGTTTATCGTGCAGGCGATAACCCTCATGGTCTCCTCGTACAGTGCGGCGCGACTGGGTGCGCTCGTCACCCGTGACGCCAACCAGGACACCCTTGACGGCACCCTCGACCTGGACGCACGCACCGTGGAAGAAGCCGGTAGCGGTGACCTGCTCACCCGCGTGACCGACGACCTCTCCTCGGCAGCAAAATCCGTCAGTGAGGACCTGCTCGGCGCGATTTACGTGCTGCTGTACTTCATTATCTCCACGCTCTCCCTGGCGTTCGTGAGCCCGGCAATGGGTCTGATTATGCTACCCATGATTGCCGGTCTTGCCCTCATCATGTCGAAGATGCTGCCGCTTATGGCGGCACGCAACCAGACCGCCCAGGAGCGCGTGAGCGACCTCAACAGCGTGCTGACCGAGAACATTCGCGGCACCTCCACGATCCGTGAGCTGGGCGTTCATACCGCCCGCGAAGATGCCTTCGCCGGTGAGAACAAGCGCCAGTTCGCCGCGCAGCTGGGCATGGTGCGCATCCGCCAGCTGTACTTCACCGTGGACGCTATCAACGCCTGGATCCCCACGATTCTGTGTATGCTCTGGGGTGCCGCCTGCGTGGCTCTCGGCTGGGCAAGCTGGGGTGCCGTAGCGACCGCCTCGGTCATGGTTTTCAGTCTGCGAACCCTCGCCGACATGCTGAACCACCACGTCAGCAGCCTGCGTATCATGCTCGTGAACATGGGCCGCGTGTTTGGTGTGGTCTCCTTGGCGAAGAAACAGCGTGAGGAGCGTGCACAGCACCGCGCCGAAGCGTTCGCCGCCGTGTCTGATGAAGCCGTGAAGAACCCGGAGTATGCCATTGACTGCTCCCACGTCTCTTACGGCTACTCGCCGGATGCCCTGGTGCTTGAAGGCATCAACCTGAAGATTCGCCGCGGCGAAGCGCTCGCCCTGGTGGGCCGTTCCGGTTCGGGTAAGACCACCCTGGCTCGTCTGATTGGTGGTTCGCTGACCGCCCTGGACGGCACCATTAACGTGATGGGTCGCCCGGTGGGTCACGGCGACTTCCCGACCGATACCGCCGCCGACGGCCGCCCGCGCCTGCTGGTCTGCACCCAGGAAGCACACGTCTTCTTCGGTACTCTCGCCGATAACTTTACGGTGGTCGTACCGGATGCAACCGTCGAGCAGATGGGCGAGGCACTGGACGCTATCGGTGCCCGCTGGTGGCGCGACCTGCCGCAGGGCATGGACACCATCGTCAGCGGCGCGGATTCGCCTCTGACTCGTGACCAGATTCAGCAGCTAGCACTGGCACGTATTGTGCTTGCTGACCCGCACGCCGTGATTCTGGACGAATCCACCACCCAGCTGGAGCTCGCGGATGCAACCGAGTCCCTGAGGGCCGTGCTGGCGAACCGTGCGGTGCTGATTATTTCGCACGATGCACGTATCGCCTCGCTGGCTGACCGCGCGGTCCTGCTGCACGAGGGCAGGATCATTGCGGAGGGTTCACCGGCAGAGATTTTCGCCCTGACCTAAGCTCTGACCTAAGCCCGGAGGATATGCCCGGCGATATGTCCAGCTGATAGTGCCCGGCACTGCGTGAAGCGGTGCCGGGCACTACTTGTTTAACGGGTGGTTTCCGCACAAGGGTGCGCTGAAATCGGCGGCGGGGAGCCCTTGCCGCAACGCAAGACTCAAACGAAAATTTCGGAGAGATTCACTTGTCACCCGTAAAACTTTCAGTTACTAAGAACCATTGTGATAACCTGGCAGAGCGATATGGGGTGCCTTGAGACGCCCGCGACCCGCTAACCCGCCCAACTGACCGCCCAACGAAGGGCTACGGCACAGCGAAGAGCTACGGCACAGTGGACGCACGAAACAGCGTAAGAACACTCAAGGCTGAGAGAATCACCCATTGAACCTGCTCTAGTTCGAACTAGCGAAGGGATTATCGATGATGGCAGAGCAGCCTACCGCGCCCGCGTGCGCACCCACCACCAACCATGTACCCGACGCGAGCACCCCCGGAGCATCCCGGGCACCGCAGACAGCTCAGATACCTCAGGCAGCTCGAGTGCCGAGGGTTCTTTCCATTGCTGGAACCGACCCCTCCGGCGGTGCGGGTATTCAGGCGGACCTCAAGTCCATTGCCGCATCCGGCGGTTACGGCATGTGCGTGACCACCTCACTGGTTGCCCAGAACACATGCGGGGTTCGTGAAGTATTCACCCCGCCCCTGGAATTTTTGACCGCGCAACTTTCCGCCGTTTTTGATGATGTCACGGTTGACGCCGTGAAAATCGGCATGCTCGGCGACGCAGACACGATCCGCACGGTTCGTACCTGGCTGAGTGAGCATCCCGTGCCCGTGGTCGTGCTCGACCCGGTCATGATTGCTTCCAGCGGTGACCGCCTGCTGCAGGCAGAAGCGGAGCAGGCGTTGCGCGACCTCGTGCCGCTCGTGAATGTGATTACCCCGAACATTCCGGAGCTCGCCGTACTCTGCCAGAAGGAGCCCGCCCAGACTTTCGATGAGGCGCACGAGCAGGCGGCGAACCTTGCGGCGGCGACCGGAACCACCGTGATTGTGAAGGGCGGCCACCTGTGCGGTCAGGACGCCGGTAACACCGCGGTCTTCCCGGACGGCACCTGCGCGCACGTGCGCACCCCGCGCCTGGACAGCCGCAATACGCACGGCACCGGATGCTCCCTGTCTTCCTCGCTGGCAACCCGCCTGGGCGTGGAGCTGCTGCAGCACACTGAAGCCGCAGAACACACTGAAGCCGCAGAGTACACCGCAGAGCAGAGCGTCCTGATCAGCGAAGACACCCACCGCGCCCTGCAGTGGAGCACCCGCTGGCTCCACGAATCCATCGCCGCAGGTGCCGGGTTGCAGGTCGGCTCCGGTGAGGGTCACGGCCCGGTGGACCACGCCGCCCGTGCCCGCCGTCTGGAGGCTGCCGCCTCCGCGTACCCGTGGCATCACCTGCTCGCCACCACCGACTCTGAGGGCAATACTCTGGACGGCACCAGCCCAGAGCGCCTGCTACCGGTCAGCCCCGTGCCCGCCGGTGAAGCCGTCGTAAAGCCCGCCGGTCCCTGGACCGCCGCCCTCTGGGCAGCCGGTGGCGAAACCTGGCACCAGATCCTGGACCTGCCCTTCGTGCGTGCCCTCGGTGACGGAACCCTCGACGAGGACCTGTTCGCCTTCTACCTGGACCAGGACGCCCTTTACCTGCGCGACTATTCGCGTGCGCTCGCGACTCTCTCGGCACGTGCTGATGCCGCTGAGGCGCAGGTGCACTGGGCTGCCGGTGCGCATGAGGCGATTGCCGCCGAATCGCAGCTGCACGAGGGCTGGCTGGCGAACCGTGCGCGTCTGGGTGGGCCCTCGCCGATTACGATGGGGTACACGAATTTCCTGCGTGCCTCCGCCGCTGGTGATGATTACGTGGTCGGTGCCGCCGCTATCTTGCCCTGCTACTGGCTGTACGAAGAGGTGGGCGCTGTGCTCTCCTCGCAGAATCATGCGGACCACCCGTACGCGGAGTGGCTGAGTATGTACGGTGGCGAAGAGTTCGCCGCCGACGTGGCGCGTAGCCTCGCGGAGGTGGAGCGTGCGTTTGAGGCGGCTTCACCGGCTCAGCGTGTGCGTGCGGCGCGGGCGTACCTGTCGGCGTGCGTGTACGAGCGTGAGTTCTTTGACCAGGCACACCGAGCATTGCGTTAGTTTGCCGGGCGCTGTGTTAGATGACTGGCGCTGCGCTAGGGGAGCACCGGAGCCAGCTCGCAGGTGCTTTGGGTACCGATGCTTTAGGTGCCGTTTTTGGGCTGAATACCGCCCCGGCATGGCGTGAGATGGGTGATTGATGCTTCACTCAAGCTACCGCCGGTTCGGGGGGTGCGCCGGTTATGCTTAAGGCGTCGGTGAAAACCGTTTGCGGCAGGATTCCGGCCCTCACCCAACTGGCTGATGTACCTGCCGCGCCCGCACCTCTACGGCGTGTAACCGACCAGTTTGGCCCGTCGCAACCACCTCATCCAACCCCCGCGGCGGGCCAAACGCCTTCCTTCCCGGGTTTTCTTCCCGGGTTTTCTTTTCGGCGCTCCGCTTTCGCGGGCTCCGTTTGAAAGCGTTTCGCGTATAAATTCCGCATAGAAATATCCCGTGCAGATACGTTTATCTGCACGGGATATTTATATGTTTCTCACCGTTGCGGGTCAGCCGCCGCGGCTAGTACTTCAGGCTAGTACATCAGAGGGGAGAAGCGCCTACTTGCTCTCGCCCTTGAGCGCACCCATGAGCGGGCCAATCACGTCCATGGGCAGCGGGAAGACTACGGTCGAGTTCTGGTCGGCACCCAGCTCCAGCAGGGTCTGCAGGTAACGCAGCTGCAGGGAAGCGGGGGACTGGCTCAGAATGTCGGATGCTTCCTTCAGCTCGCTGGAAGCCTCCAGCTCACCGCGTGCCGAAATAATCTTTGCGCGGCGCTCACGCTCAGCCTCAGCCTCGCGAGCCATGGCGCGCTGCATAGCCTCGGGAATCTCAACGTCCTTGATTTCGACGAGCTCCACCTGAATACCCCACGGCTCGGTGCGCGAACCGATGATGGAACGCAGGTCCTCGTTCAGGTCCTCGCGGTGTGCGAGCAGGGTGTCCAGGTCAACACGACCGAGCAGGGAACGCAGGGTGGTCTGTGCAATCTGGCTGGTGGCAATCGGGTAGTTCTCAACCTCAAGCACGGCATTCTTGGCGTTGGTCACGCGGAAGAGGACCACGGCGTTCACGCGGGCGGGAACGTTGTCCTTGGTGATGACTTCCTGCGGGGGAATGGTCAGGGTGATAACACGCATATCAACGCGCTGCAGGGAGTCAACGAGGGGGAAGACGACGTTCAGGCCGGGCTTCAGCTCCGAACGCAGGTGACCGAAGCGGAAAGAGACGCCACGCTCGTATTCGGGGATGACGCGGAACATACGAATCAGAATAAAAAGAACAATGACGGCAACTGGGATGAGGATAGTTGCCAAAGTGACGGGATCCATGGTTTTCCTTCACAAATATTGGGGGAGGACGGTATGTGTGCCCACCTGCCCGCGCCTCGTACGGTGCAGGTAGTAGGGGGTGCCCGGTAACCGGGCTGCGTGTGGGGGAGTTTAGGGAGGGGAATTTTCCGTCCCGGCGTACATCGCGGCGGTCGGTGCTTTAGCGGCACCCCGCATGGAAAACTCAAAAGAGGAACAAAAGAGAATTCCACACGGGGTAGCCGCCGAAGCTAACAGACGGGACCAGCCAGCCGGTCAGCCGCCGGAACGGAAAAACTTGTGCAGCGCTACTTCTTCGCCATCTGCTCTGCCAGCTTTTCAGCAGCCTCAACCTCAGCCAGGTTCTGCTCCTGCAGGACCTCGTTCGTGGTCTTGTGCAGTCGCTTAACCGAGGTGCCGGTGCCGCTCCATGCGGGGCGGTCCGGGTCGAGGGCAGAGGTACGAACCGGCAGGGTTGCCTCCGCAATCATCTGCTTGCGGGTCTGCTCGGTACGGCGCTTACGCTCATTCGACACGCCACCCCACTTCGCCGCGAAACGGTCCATCTTCACGTTCACCGATTCATCAGCGGTGGATGCGTGAATATGCTTCGGATCGTTCTCGAAGTTCGCGGGGGAACGCATGAGCTTCACAGCCAGCGGGTAGGTCAGCGACAGGCAGACCACCGCGGCGGCACCCTCCACCAGAAGCTCCAGCGGGGAGTGCCAGACGATGGCGGCACCAATCAGGATGACCACACCCAGCAGCGACACGGCAACCGCGAGCCCGCGGTGGAAACGACCCGACTCGGAGTAGGGCCATTCATCCACTTCGCGGGTGAGCTCGCGGCCGTTCGCCGAGACGGTGCAGCTGTCCTTAATCGGGCAGGTGTTGCACACGCTGGGCTTGGCGCGGTAACGCATCACTCGGTTGTCCGAGTCGAATGCGGTCGCCCACAGCCACTGGTCTTCGGGGCAGAGCCACGCGTCGCTCTCTTCGTGGTAGGTGAACCCGAAGGTTCGCGCCGCCACCATGCGCTGGCTGGTGCGCTTGGCGAGAATATCGAAGCCCCAACCCACGGCGACCAGGCCGAGCGCGTACACGCAGGCCAGCCACACGAGGAAAGAAACTCCAGCAATCTGCTCAGGCATGGTTAGCCTCGACGATCGCTACGGTAGGGGCTGGTCTGCTCGGGCAGCTCCTCGGCAGCCTTAGCGCCGGCGAACTCTGCGATGCGAGCGTCCTCAACCACCTCGTACAGCGGCGGTTCGGGCAGCTCCAGGACGGTTTCCTTAGCGTTCTTGGAGAAGATCTCCTTGATACCCAGCAGCGCCAGCTTAATCAGCGGGATAATGCCGACCAGGAAGATGACGTCACCGGGCATACGCATCCAACCCATCACGGCGGAAGCACCGTCGTGAATGAACGCGAAGGAACGAGCCTCGTAGTAGCCTTCACCCACGGACTTGTACAGCTGAGCAATACCCAGCGGCAGCAGCGAGATGAAGGACATCCACAGCAGACCAATGTTCAGGGTCCAGAAGGAGAACTTCAGACCCTTCTCAGGCCACTTGTCCTCAGGGATCAGGTAGCGCAGACCAAACACCGCGAACGCGATTGCGAGCATACCGTACACACCCATCATGGATGCGTGTGCGTGGTTTGCGGTCAGCGCGGTACCAATCTCGAAGTAGGACACGATCGGCAGGTTAATCAGGAAGCCGAACACACCTGCGCCGAGGAAGTTCCAGAAGCCCACAGCAATCAGGAACATAACAGCCCAACGGTGCGGGAAAGGCTTGGTGCGGTTGGAGTACTGGCGAGCACCCAGCTGCATGAAGCCCCACGCCTCAACGGTCAGGAAGGTCAGCGGGATAACCTCAGCAGCCGAGAAGAACGCACCGAATGCCATCTGCTCGGAGGGGGTACCGACGAAGTAGGTGTGGTGCAGAGTACCGATCACACCACCGGCGGAGTAGAGCACGGCGTCCATCATGATGATGGAGATCGCGATGCGCTCGCGGACCACACCGAGCAGCACGAAGATGTACGCCACCATGACGGTGGTGAACAGTTCGAGGAAGTCCTCCACCCAGAGGTGAACCACCCAGAATCGCCAGAATTCGGCGACGGTCACGTGAGTACGCTGACCTGCGAGCAGGCCGACCGCGTAGAACATGGGGATGGCGAGGCCGGAGAAGAGGAACAGCCACGGCAGGGAGGTCTTCTTCGAGCCCTTCAGGCGAGCGGAGAGGGTACGCCAGACGATGACAATCCAGATGAACATACCCGCGGTGAGCAGGATCTGGAAGAATCGCGGCAGGTCCAGGAACTCCCACTGCTGCGAGAAGAAGCCGGTGAATTCCTTGGGGATGAGGCCCTTCTGAGAGAACCATTCGTTCAGCAGCGAGCCGAGGACCACGAAGACCACGGCGCCGATGAGAACGTAGGTGAGCAGACCCTGCTTCTTGGGTTCGCGGCGGGTAATCAGCGGGGCGATGAAGATACCGCCCGCCAGGAACGCGCCTGCGGTCCAGAAGAGGGAGAGCTGAAGGTGCCAGGTTCGGGATACCGTGTAGGGCAGCAACTGGCCCATATCGATACCGAAGAATCCGGTGAGTTCTTCACGGTAGTGCTCGGTGAGCGCACCCACCAGAGCCTGCAGCAGGAACAGCACCAGGATGGTTGCGAAGAGCAGGCAGGCTGCCTTCTGCGAGGGGGTCAGGCGAACTTCGTCGGGCTGGCGGAAGTCGAGGACGGGTGCCTCTTCCGCATGCCAGCCGATAGCGCGGGACCAGCGGCCGTAGATGGCGAACATCAGACCGGTACCACCGATGAGGGCAATCAGGGAGAGTGCCGACCAGACCATCAGATCCGCGGTGGGCTTGTTGTCCACGTTGGGTTCGGAGGGCCAGTTGTTGGTGTAGGAGTAGGGCTGGTCGGGGCGGTCTGCCGCCGATGCCCATGCGGTCCAGCCGAAGAAAGCGACGAGGTCGTGCAGTTCTTCGTCGTTCTTAATGGCGTCGGGGAACAGGCCCTGCGAGGTGTCACCCTTCATCAGGGTTTCGCGGTAGTGCTTGAGCATGAGCTGGTAGCCCTTGGTCTCACCAGCGGACCAGGTGATGGTCTTAGTCTGCTCGTCGTACTTGTTCTCCTTGCGCCACTCGTTCTTGACGAGTTCGCGGGGGTCCTGCTTGCCCTGTTCACGGTACTCCTTGACGGCAGCATCGGTGGTCAGGCGCAGGTATTCTGCAGTGTAGTCGGGGCCGAGGTAGGCACCGTGGCCGAGGACGGATCCGTACTGCTGCAGGCCGCGTCCCTGGAACAGTTCCTGACCGTGCAGAATCTGTTCTTGGGTTGCGATGGTTTTGCCGTCATTGCCGACGATTTTGTCGGGTAGCGGCATGGAGAGTGCGTAGGTGCGCATTGCAAGGACTGCCATGATGGTGAAGCCCAGGAGCATCACAAACGCAACAGCCTGTACCCAGCCTTTTCCGGCATAGGCACCGACCGTGTCTGAGCGGCGGGCAATCTTTGCTGCCTCCGCACGCGAGACGGGTTTTGTAGCCATAGTGTATGTCTCCAGTGTGCGTGGAATTTTTAGGTGGAGTGGTTCCGACGCACATCCGCTGGAGGGGCGGCTCACTATGTTCAGGGTGAATCGTCCTTGAGGGAGGTGCGACAGCCCACCCTTGTTTCATTTTTGCATATTAAATGCGTATTTATAAAACTTTGCTGACGTATCGTCATAATGTGACACGGCTATTTGACGGGGAAATCTGCAATCACAAGGCGGAAAACCTGAAATATTACGTTGAGGTTGAATCTTTAGCTTCCGTGGCTACTTACCTGCCTGCAACGGGGGGGGGGAGGATGCGGTGGGGTGAAAGTCGTGCAGGCTCCCCAGCTGGAGCTTCTACTCGGGCTTCGCCTCGGGCTCCTACCGGGGCTTTCGCTGAATTCGTTGGCGGGAGGCGCATCCCAGCATGTGGAAGGGGAGCGCGGCACCTTCCACGTACCTACACTCGTGTGTGGAATAATAAAACCCGACGCTACTAAACACGGTACAAATTTTTGCGGTACAGATTATTGCAGTACAGATTTTGTGCTCTTTAGCGGCGTATATTCAGAAGGGGTCACTCACCCCGCATCCACGGCGGGTCGCCGCCACAGCCCGCAATCTATCGGCACCTCAGGAGAGTTCACGTGCTTCTCTACAAATCCACCCAGAAAGCAATCACCGGAATCCTGCGCACCGTCTTCCGCGCCCGCGTGACCGGACTCGAAAACTTCCCCGCCACCGGCCCGGTGATTGTCGCCTCCAACCACCTGTCTTTCCTGGACTCCATCATTATTTCTGCCATGATGCCGCGCCGCGTGGCGTTCCTCGCCAAGGCTGAGTACGTGAACACCCCCGGCCCGCGCGGCAAGATGATGAAGGCGTTCTTCGAAGCCGTGGACATCATTCCTGTGAACCGCTCCGACCGTTCCGAATCGATCAAGGCACTCGACATTGCCCTGGAGAAGCTGCAGGAGGGTAAGGTCTTCGGCATTTACCCCGAGGGCACCCGCTCCCGCGACGGCTACCTGTACCGCGGCAAGATTGGTGTGGCGTGGCTGGCGCACATGACCGGCGCACCCGTGGTTCCGGTTGGTCTGATTGGTACCGACCGCCTGCAGAAGCCCGGCTCGAACATGATTTACCCGCGCCGCTTCACGATTCGTGTGGGTAAGCCGCTCTACTTTGAGAAGATTGGCGAGAAGATGACCGGCAAGCAGCGCCGCGTCACCACCGACACGATCATGAATGAGATTGCTCAGCTGTCCGGTCAGGCACGAAAGCACGAGTACAATGTTTCGCCCTCAGCCGCACGTGACGCAGGCTAGGGCACGCCCCGCCTATACCGCGTAGACTTAAACCGCGCATTCACGCACCGACCCCCTCGCTTTGGGGGAGTCCGGTGCAGGATGCGCGGTTTGTCGTATGCGCGAGCCTGGGATGACCCCGGTAGCCCAGCAGCGGCAACCCCGAAGAAAGCCCAGTAGAAAGCCCAGCAGAGCGAGGAGAAAGTACCCATGGCAGAGCCTTCCAGCTACCGCCCCGCCCCCGGCGAAATCCCTACCGACCCGGGCGTTTACCGTTTTCGCGATGCTGACGGCCGCGTCATCTACGTGGGTAAGGCGAAGAACCTGCGCAACCGCCTCAACAGCTATTTTGCGTCCCCGCAGACGCTGAGCCCGAAGACCTATGCGATGGTGCATACGGCGGCGAGTGTGGAGTGGACCGTGGTGGCGAGCGAGATGGAATCGCTGCAGCTTGAGTACACCTGGATTAAGGAGTTTTCGCCGCGCTTTAACATTGCGTTCCGTGACGATAAGTCGTACCCGTACCTGGCGATTACGGTCAATGACGTGTACCCGCGCGCGATGGTGACTCGCGGCGAGCGCCGTAAGGGCGTGCGCTATTTTGGGCCCTATTCGCAGGCGTGGGCGATTCGTGAAACCCTGGATGCGCTGCTGCGCGTGTTCCCGGTGCGTACCTGCACGAACGGTGTGTTTAACCGCGCGAAGAATAGTGGCCGCCCGTGCCTGCTCGGCTATATCGATAAGTGTGCGGCGCCGTGCGTGGGTAAGATTAGTCCCGAGGAGCACCGCGAGCTGGCGCGCGGGCTGACCCGGTTCATGGCGGGTGGCGCTGAGAAGCATATTGCGCAGCTGACCGCGGAAATGAAGGAAGCCGCCGCCGAGATGGACTTTGAGCGTGCCGCGATTCTTCGTGACGATATTGCCGCGCTGACTAAGGCGTTTGAGCGTAACGCGGTGGTGCTTGGCGCAACCGTGGATGCCGACCTGTTCGCCTACGCGGAGGACGACCTGGAGGCGTCCGTTCAGGTGTTCTTCGTGCGCGGCGGCAGGATTCGCGGCCAGCGCGGTTGGATCGTGGAGAAGGTCAACGACAGCACCGACGCGCAGCTTATTGAGCAGCTGATTGCGCAGGTGTACAGCGATATTGCGGCGAGCCTCGCCTCCCAGAAGGACGCCGAGAAGAGCCTGAACAGCTACGATATTCCGCGTTCGGTGCTGGTGCCGGTGGAGCCCGAGAATAAGGAGCAGCTGGCGTCCTGGCTGGCGGAGGTGCGCGGCGGACCCGTGGAGATTAGCGTCCCGCAGCGCGGTGATAAGGCAGAACTCATGAAGACGGTTGCCGAGAACGCCCGCCAGTCGCTGACCCTGCACAAGAGCCGCCGAGCCGGCGATTTGACGACCCGCAGCGCCTCCCTCGTGGAGCTGCAGGAGGCGCTGGAGCTACCCGACCCGCTGCTGCGCATCGAGTGTTACGACATTTCGCATGTGCAGGGCACGAACGTGGTCGCCTCCATGGTCGTCTTTGAGGACGGCATGCCCGCGAAGAACGCCTACCGCACCTACAGCATTACCGGCGACGCCGCGCGTGACGATACCGCCAGCATGTATGACGTCATCACCCGCCGCTTCAAGAGGCACCTGGCGCAGCAGGCGGAACGCGAAGCAGCCCCCCTGCATTCCGGCGAGATTGACGCATCCACCCCGGAGCCAGCGAAGTTCGCCTACCCGCCGAACCTGGTGCTCGTGGACGGCGGCCCGCCGCAGGTGGCTGCCGCCTCCGCCGCGCTGAGCGATCTGGGCATTACGGACGTGTACGTTGCCGGCATCGCTAAGCGCCTGGAGGAACTGTGGCTACCGGACGACGACTACCCGGTCGTGCTGCCGCGCACCTCGCAGGCACTGTACCTGGTGCAGCGCATCCGCGATGAGGCGCACCGTTTCGCTATCACCTTCCACCGTTCCAAGCGCGGTAAGGCGATGGTCGCCTCCGCCCTGGATGAGGTGCCCGGTCTGGGCGAGGTGAAGCGTTCCGCGCTGATTAAGCATTTCGGGTCGGTGGCTCAGATTAAGCAGGCGAGCGCCGAGGAGCTGACGGCGGTGCCGGGTATTGGTCCGGCGTTGGCTCAGAAGATTCTGGCGGCGCTGACCTAATCCTCTGGCTGGCGCTGGCCTAAGTGCCTGCTGGCGCTGACCTAATCCTCTGGCTGGCGCTGGGTGAAGGCCCGCCCGGGGTGTGAACGTAGCACCCCGCCTCGTAATGGCGCTTAACAAACGTGTCATAATTGAAGGAAACCGTCATCATTACGAGCGCGCTATCTTCGCGCGCCCTCAACCAGTAGAGTGGAAACCGTGAGTAATAACCATCTGCGCCTATTCACCAGCGAGTCGGTGACTGAAGGCCACCCCGATAAGATTTGTGACCAGATTTCTGACGCCATCCTTGACGGCATCATCGCCCAGGATCCCGCAGCGAACGTTGCTGTGGAGACCATGGTGACCACCGGTCAGGTGCATGTTGCTGGTGAGGTGACCACCTCCAGCTACGTCGAAATCCCCTCCATCGTGCGCGAGACCATTTTGGGTATCGGCTACGATTCCTCTACCCGCGGCTTCGACGGCGAGTTCTGCGGCGTGTCCGTGTCCATTGGTGAGCAGTCCCCGGACATTAACGCTGGCGTGTACGAGTCCCTCGAGGTTCGTCAGGGCATTGCTGCTGACGAGTACGACCGCCAGGGTGCGGGCGACCAGGGCATCATGTTCGGTTACGCTTCGAACGAGACGAACGTGCTGATGCCCGCTCCGATTTGGCTGGCGCACCGCCTCTCTGAGCGTCTGACCAAGGTCCGTAAGGACGGCCTGCTGACCGAGCTACGCCCCGACGGCAAGACTCAGGTGACCCTCGGGTACGATTCGAACAACGTGCCTGTCTCTGTGGACACCGTCGTTGTTTCGAGCCAGCACACCGCAAGCTACGACCTGGCTGACCTGCGTGCAGACATTGAGAAGCACGTTATCGCACCGGTTCTGGGCAGCGTCGAGCTGGATTCCTCCAACGCTAAGTTCATTGTGAACCCCGCTGGCCGCTTCGTTCAGGGTGGCCCCGTGGGTGACGCGGGCCTGACCGGCCGCAAGATTATTGTGGACACCTACGGCGGTTCGGCTCGTCACGGTGGTGGCGCGTTCTCCGGTAAGGACCCGTCGAAGGTGGACCGTTCCGCAGCGTACGCAATGCGTTGGGTTGCGAAGAACATTGTGGGTGCCGGTCTTGCTGACCGCGCCGAGGTTCAGGTTGCGTACGCTATCGGCCAGGCAGCGCCGGTCGGTCTGTACGTTGAAACCTTCGGCACCGAGAAGGTCGACCCGATCAAGATTGAGAAGGCTGTGCGTGAGGTCTTCGACCTGCGCCCGCTGGCAATCATCAACGAACTGGATCTGCGCCGCCCGATCTACAAGAAGACCGCAGCTCACGGCCACTTCGGCCGCACCGAGCCGGAATTCACTTGGGAGCGCCTGAACCGCGTGGACGCACTGCGTTCGGCAGTGTCCTCCTCCTAATATCTGTCAGGGTAGAGAAGCACGCTGGTTCGGGTGACTCAGAGCAGTTCTGAATCGAACTCTTCGGCACCGTTGGGTGCTCAGCAGGAATCCCTGCAACAGCTTGACCTGTTGCAGGGATTTCCTGCACTTCGTGATGCCCTAATCCCGGCTGCCCCGGAGCCGGTGAACGTTGCCGCTGAGCTGGAGGCGAGCGGCGTACCGAACCCCGTGGCGCGTGTGCGCGTGGACAGCACCCTGCCGCAGGTGGACCGCACGTTTGATTACCGTGTGCCCGCTGAGTTGAGTGAGGATGCGGTGCCCGGCGCCCGCGTGCGCGTGCTGTTCAACGGGCACGAGATGACCGGCTACATTGAGGAGCGTGCCGCCACGACCGATTGGACGCGCACCTCGCTGTTGCCGCTTAAGTCGGTGCTATCGCGTATGCCGTCTGTTGCGCCCGAAATTTTTGCTCTGGCGGAGGCGCTTGCTGACCGTTACGCCTCGACGGTGGCGAACGTGCTGCGCCTGGCGGTGCCGCCTCGTATTGCCGCGCTGGATAAGAAGTACGCGCCTCTTCTGCCGGGCTATGAGTCGGATTATTTGGGTGATTCTGCCCCGGTAAGCACTTCCGATGCTCCCGAGAGCGCTGATCCGGAGCACGCGGATTCTGAGCCTTCTACCGCCTCCACCGCCGCTACCTCCAGTGCTACCGACCCGTACGCGTGGCTTGCCACCCCCGGCGCGCCCGCACCCTTCGTGCTGGACCCGCCGGCGCTAAACCCCGACGCGCCGGATGCCGCCTCCGTCTTCTCCGATTACGAGAACGGCGCGGAGTTCATTGAAGATGTTGCCGCCGGTGCCGCGACCCGCGCCGTGATGACGGTTCTTCCCGGCCACCTGGAGCACACGTGGGCGGATGTTTTGGCGACCGCACTCGCGGCTGCTGCTGCCAGTGGTCGCGGCGCTATTGCGGTGGTTCCGACCGCTAAGAACCTGGATCTTCTGGAGGCGGCGCTCGCCGAGCGTCTGCCCGCTGACTCGTTTGTGCGTTTGAGTTCTGATTCGACTCCGCATACTCGCTATCACGGTTTTGTGAAGGCTCGTTTGGGGCAGGTTCCGGTGGTGATTGGTACCCGCGCCGCCGCATACGCGCCGGTGGCGAACCTGGGCCTGGTGGTGTGCTGGGATGACGGCGATTCTTCGCTGGTGGAGCAGCGCGCCCCGTATTGTCATGCCCGTGATGTGTTGCTTCTGCGTGCTTCTGCTGAGAATACTGCGGCGCTGTTTGCCGGGTTCAGCATGAGTAGTGAGGCTGCGCGTCTGGTGCGTACCCGTTGGGCGTCTCATGTGCGTGCGCCGCGTGCGTTGGTGCGTGATTATTCGCCGCGTATTTTTTCGACGGGTTCGGAGTTTGAATTGGCGCGTGACCCGTTGGCGGCGATGGCGCGTATTCCGCACCTGGCGTTTGAGCATGCTCGTCGTGCGTTAGCGCGTGGTCCTGTGTTGGTGCAGGTGGCGCGTAGCGGTTATATTCCGTCGTTTTCGTGTGAGCGTTGCCGCATGCCGGCGCGTTGTGGCGAGTGTAGTGGGCCTTTGTCGGTGGCTTCGGGTTCGTCGGTTCCGTCGTGTTCGTGGTGCGGTCATTTGGCGCAGCAGTGGCGTTGTTCTGAGTGCGGTTTTACGCATTGGCGTTATTCGGCGGCGGGAGCGACTCGTACTGCTGAGGAGCTGGGTCGTGCGTTCCCGAATGTTCCGGTGATTTCTTCGGCGGGTGACCATGTGCGGGCGTCGGTTGGTCCTGAGCCTGCGTTGGTGGTGGCGACTCCGGGCGCTGAGCCGGTGGCTTTTGGTGGCTATGCGGCGGCGCTTCTTCTGGATGCCGATAAGATGCTTCGTTTTGATTCGTTGCGTGCCCCGGAGGCGGCGTTGCGTCGCTGGTTGAATGCGGCGGCGTTGGTTCGTCCGGCGGCTCTTGAGGGTACGGTGGTGACGACTGCTTCGCCGTCGCCGGTGGAGCAGGCGCTGGTGCGTTGGGATCCGGCGTGGTTTGCTCGTCAGGAGCTGGAGGAGCGCGCGCAGACGGGTCTGCCTCCGGCGGTTCGTACGGCTGCGGTGACCGGTGCGGAGGCGGATGTTCGCGCCTTCATGGAGGAGTTCTTGGGTTCTTCTGCGTTGCTGGAGCGGGTGCGTGAGCAGTTGCGTATTGTGGGTCCGGTTCCTCTGGATCAGGGGTATTTTGCCTGGTCGGAGTCTCTTGAGGAGGATTCTGAGGAGGCGCCGGTTCAGGGCGATTGGCGTACCCTGATGTTCTTCTCGTACGGCATTGCCCAGCACGTGACCCGTGAGTTGCGTGCTACGCGTGCAACGATTGCGGCGTTGAAGAAGAACGTGGGGGAGCGCCCGGTTCAGATTCGCTGTGACGGCCTGGATGTGCTGTGATTTTCTAGTCGTGCTGTAGTGTTCTAGTGAGGGGCGGTTTTTGCCCCGGGTTGGGCGTTGAGCACGCGGGTTTGCGGGCGCGCTGTGCGCAGAGGCGAGGAGGTGAGAGGCATGTCGAAGGTGCCTCATCTGCTGAAGGGTAGTGCGCTGCCTGATGGTGAGCAACGGCGGCTGGCTGAGTATGCTTCTGCGCATCCGAAGAGCGCCCTGCACCGTAAGGGCCAGCATCACGATGCGGCGGTCTGCTGGTTCACGGTATCGGCTACCAGAATCACGGCGAGACGCTCGCGTATTTTGGCAAGCCTGTGGCGCATAGTGTGCAGACTCTGCTGGCGCTGAACACAGATTCTGTCGCGCTCTCCGAAGAGAACTCCGCCGCGGAGGCTTCTGCGCGGGTTCGTGTTGAGGTGATTCCTGACGGCGATACCCTCCCGCCTGCCGCTGAGGTGAACCCGCTGAGTCACCACAGCGAGTTGACGTATTCGTTGACGATTAAGCGCACGGAGTACCCTGCCGACCCGGTTGAGGAAAGCCCGCAGGTTGAAGAGAACTCCGCGCGGGAAGAACCCGCCGAAGCCTCCGAGTCCAAAGAATCTACAAGAATCAGTCTGCCGAAAGTTGAACTTCCGAAGGTAGAGCTGCCCAAAGTGGAGTTACCCAAGGTGGAACTGCCTAAAGTGGAGCTCCCTAAGATTGAGCTGCCGAAAATTGAGCTTCCCAAGGTAGAGCTCCCGAACATTGATTTCCCGAACATCGAGCTACCTAATCTTGAGCTTCCGCGCCTGCCTCAGCCGAAGCCGCGCCCGGTTCGCACAATCACACGCCGCAGCCTCCTCTTTCAGGAGGGCTTCTGGCGGCCCAGGCATTACCGCCCGTTGAAGGAGCATTTGCCCTGGTTGGTGTCGGTTTTGCCGCTGTTTTTGATGTTCTGCTTCTACTATGAGCGCCCCGGCGTGACCTGGCGTGAGCGTGCCGGGCACCTGTTGCGTTCTATGGCGCGGTTTGTGAACGTGACGCTGTGGCTGGTGTTGGCGGCTATGGCTGTGATGACTTTCCGTGATGCTTTTGTGGCGTCTCTGGGTACTCCGCAGGGTGCATTTACGGGTCTGGCGGCGGTGCTCGGCCTGGGTATTGTGGGCTGGGTTTTGGCTCGTTGTGCCCGTGAGCTGTGGGCGCTGGTGAAGGCTATTCCGACGCAGCTGATTCAGACGGCGACCAGCCCGGAGTCGCGCAATTTGGAGCGTATTTATGCGCGTCTGGATCGTCAGCTGGACGATTTGAGTTCCCGTAGCGATGCGGTGGGTATTATTGCTCATTCGCAGGGCGGATATTTGAGCTATGAGTTACTGCGTCGTCGTGCGGCGGCGGGTAAGAAGCCGATTCGTTTCTTCTACGGCCTGGGTAGTGGCGTGGTTCCGATTAGCATTATCGCTAGTGACCGCAACGACATTCCGGGGCCCCTGGATGCTGCGGGCAGCTACCGTAACCGCGCCATGCTTCTGTGGGTGAGCGTGGTTGCGGCGTTCTCCTGGCTGGTGGAGGCGTCCCTGCTGTTTGGCCCGTACCGTTCGCTACTGCACTATACGATGCTGGTACCCCTGGCGTTGAGCGCGGTACCTCTGGTGTTGAGCATTGCGCCGCTGGTTGCGAGCATGCTGGGCACCCTGAAGGGTAGGGCGCGTATTGTCCGCAAGAGCGCCCGGGACAGCGCCTCCGAAACTCCCTCCGCAAAGAGTCCGGCTGATGTGCGTCTGGCGGATGCGCGCCTGGTCAACCCGTACGGCACGCGCGCCTACGTGAAGTGGCTGATCCCGCTGCTCTTCGTGCACGGCGTTTTCATGCTGTACGCGGTGTTCATGCTACTGCTGGCGCAGTTGCGTGTTGAGGGCGCGGTCCCTGAGCTAACGCCCGCCTCCGTGGCGTTTTGGGGCGCGCTGATTCTGGTGCTCATGATGTCGGTGCGTAGCGCCTGCCACCTGTATGTGCGCGCCTACGCTCCGATGCTGCAGGATCTTGATGTGGCTGACCGGTGCGAGATTTCCGCTCGTGGTGACAGCATTGGCAGGTCGAATATTACTCAGCCCGCCGATGTAGACGTCAGCTTTGTGACCCTGCCGGGCCCGTCGGTGAATAGTCACATGCAGTATTTTGATGCGTGTTCGCCGGTGCCGTTGATGCTTGCGCACCGCCTGGTGCCGCATATGATGCCGGAGGGTGAGCAGGCGCAGAAGGTGGAGGCTTTCACCGATATTGGTACGGAACTGAACCACGGTTTTGCGCGCGTGAAGAAGTGGATGCGCACCATGCATTACGGGCTGTATGCGGTGCTTCTGCTGATGCTGTCGGTGCTACTGAATGTGGCGTCGCCGGTGAGCCTGTCCGCGTTGACGGGGCTTGATACGTCGCGCCTGCATTCGGAGGGCTTTGACCGTCTGGTGGCGGATGCTCAGCAGCTGCGTGAGCAGGCGGGTTCTTCGGATCTGCTGCTGTGGATTCTGGTCGGCATTTTTGTGGTGGAGGCGCTGCTGATGATGGTGCTTTCGCCGTGGACTCAGCGGCGTTTGCAGCGTGCGTTCATGATGCGCAAGGTGGACCGTACTGGTCAGCTGAGCGAGTTCAATCCTTTGCCGATGGTGACTGCTCTTCTGGGTCTTGACGGTGAGGATGAAGACGCTGAGGATGCAGAGGAACATAACCCCGCAGGGGAGAAAAAGCAGGAGAGTAAAGCAGGGCAGAGCGCTGTAGTTTATGGCGCTTAGGTGGTGCCGTGGAAGGGCACCCCAGAATTTTTATGCATTCGTGTGCACCTAAGATTTGCTGAGGTTTGGCTAATCCTAATTGGCGTAGTCGCCGTATCCACGGTAAAATATTCAGCACTGCGGATACTATTTCGGCGCTTGTCGAGAGGGTATCGACGGTATCTATCACTCAACTTCGCGTACGCTTCACAACCGTGCGCACCAACGAAAGATGAATACTGGTGACTCAGACTATGATCACCCCCGCATACGAACCTGCATGCGGCGGGTCTGCTTCTGTACACAATTACGGCGTCATGCACCCTGACCCCGTTTTGCTTGCCGATATGACCGTTGCGGAACGAGGAGCTGTTTACCGCTACTTGGCGCGCTTCACTGAGCTGGATGACGCAAAGATTTTCTACGCGTACGGTCACGCCTACGAGCTGGCTCGTAAGGATGCCGAGCGCGGTCTCTACGCAACTATGGCGTAGCCTGCATAATTAGCTTTTGAAATGCTGCTGCATTCTTTACGAGTGCGGCAGCATTTCTGCTTTCCGGGCTGGCTTTCGGGTGGGTTTTAGGTCGGTGGGGAACGTGGCGGTCATGCGCCGCTATGGTGCCCCTGATTTCTTCCTGACAACCGGGTCTTCCTGACAATCGGGGCCGCGTCCACTATGGGGGAGTTCCCCGAGGGTTCTTGAACATTGATTAGCTCTTGGGTAGTTTAGAGGTAGCACAACCACTACTGCGAAGAGACTTTCGGTGATCTCCGTAGGTTCTTTTCGCGGTGTTATACGTAGCGTCTGCATTGTTGCGGCGCTGCCCTAAGAAACGCCCTAAGGAAAGGTGCTCACCGATGAGCTTCACCAATATCACCTCCGATTACGAGCCCCAGTTCGGCAATTCGGCACCCAGCCGCGACAACGGCATTACTCACCCGGATCCTGTTCTGCTGTCCTCGATGACGAAGGCTCAGCGTGGCGCGGTGTGCCGCTACCTGGCTCGTTTTGCTGAGCTGGATGATGCGAAGATTTTCTACGCTTATGGTCATGCGGATGAGCTGGCTGCGAAGGAAGCGGCTCGTACCGGTAGCTTTGCTACGGTCTAAGGCTTCCTGCTTCGGTGCGATGCGGTGAGGCTGCACCTTCCGGATGCGCCCTCAGGGTGCCTGAGCTCTGCGAGGGCGGGTTCCCTGCGTAGGCGCGGAGGAAGCGTGTAGCGAACCGCTGCTATGAACCGTTGCCGTAAGCCGCACGCACCTACCGGCGACCATGAATTGAATACGAGAATGCCGCCGCACCCTCCCGAGTTTCGGGGGAGTGCGGCGGCATTTCTTTGCCCAACGCAGGCTCTAGAGCCCGCGCACGACCTCCAGCAGCTTGAGCGCCGAGTCGCGCCAGGAGTAGCGGCGCACATCCGACAGACCGTCAATAATCACGCGCTCGCGAACGGCGGGGTCCTCCAGGGAGCGGATAGCTTTCACCCAGTCGGCGGCGTGCGCCTCCGGGGCGCCGTCAACCGGCGCGAACACGGCGTGCGGGGCAATCTCACGGAAAATCGGGATGTCACTAATCACCGCGGGGCAGCCGGCAGCCTGCGCCTCAACCACGGGCAGGCCGTAACCCTCCTCGCGGGAGGCAGTCACCAGGGCGTGCGCCTGGCGGAGCAGCTGCTGGTACTCCTCGTCGCTCACGCCGTTGTGCACCTCCACGTTCTCACCGATGAGGCGTTCGTCGGTGAGCTGCACCAGGCGCTGCGGCGGCATCTTCGACAGCAGGTGCAGGCGGTAATCCGGCAGTGAACGCATTGCCAGCAGCAGGGTTTCTACATTCTTGTACGGCATGAACGACCCCATGTACACCAGGTGCTTGACGGGCTGCTCTTCACGGGTGGTGGCGCGTTCCAGTGCGGTCTGGCGGGAAACAATGCTGCCGGGCTGCGGGGCGTTGGGCACCACGAACAGCGGCTTGGTGGTCAGCTCGTGCTCACGAATCAGCGAGGCGGTCGACTCAGAAACCGTCACGACCGCGTCGCCGTGATTGAGCAGGAAGCGCTGCGGGGTGTAGGTCTTGTGGAAGAGTCGCCAGCCCACGCGCACCGGCGCGGGCAGGAACCCGGGCGGGGTCGGGTGCGAGTAGTAAATCAAATCGTGCAGGGTGAGAATCAGCTTGAATTTGCGTCCGGTGGAGCCGATGGTCTGCATGGGGGAGAACACCACATCCGGGGCGTACTTGTTCAGCTGCAGTGAGGCGGTCGGTTCGAGCGGACCGGTGGGCGAGCAGATTTTCACGTGCGGCAAATCCGGCAGCATGTCCAGCTGACGCTCGTCGCTAATAATCATGGTGAGGTCGAGGTCGGCGGCGGCTTCGTCACCGGTGTCGATGAGAGTTTTGAGCGCGCCCAACAGAGAGGCGGTGTAGCGGCTGATGCCGTCGTGGAAGCCGATACGGGTGTATCGGGCGTCAACCATGAGTTTCATGTTGGTTCCTTCTGTTCGTTCCCTTAGTGGCCGGCGGCGAAATCGGCGATGAGTTCCGCGGCGCGGCGAGGGGTTTCGTAATGGATGAGGTGCCCGACTTCGGGGATCATGTCCAGACGCTCGCGGGCGCCAGTCGAGGAGGTGGGCAGGTCGCGGGAGGTCAGCGTCGCGTACATGGCGCGAGCCGTTTCGGGGGTACCCAGGTCGTCGTCTTCGGCGACGAGCATCTGCACGGGTACTCGGATGGCGGCGGCGTATTCGGCGGCGGTGTGCGTAATGGACGCTTCGTAGGCGCTGAGCACTCCGCGGCGGGAGCCGAAGGAGCCGAAGTAGGCGGCGTGCTGGCCGTTGATGAAGCGGCGCATTGCCTTGTCTTTGGTGCGCATCATGACTTCGCTGGAGGCGCGGGTAATCAGCTGCGAGCGCAGGAGCGGGTAGCCGATTTTTTCGGGGAGTGCCGCGCCGGCGCGGTAGTAGAGGGAGGCGAGGCGGGAGGCGACGCGCTGGCTACCTTCGAGGGCGGGTTCGCTAATCGGGTTGATGAGCGAGAGCAGTGCGAGTGAGTTCGGGTGTGCGGCGGCGAAGGCGCTGGTGACGATGGAGCCGAAGGAGTGGCCGACCAGGTGCAGCGGTAGGGGCTGTGCATTCTCGCGGGCGGGGTTAGTGTGCTTCACAAAGTCGTTTAGCCACGCCACGTACGCGTTGATGTTATCTTCGCCCTGAGCGTTTTCGTCCCGAGTTTTTTCGGGCAGGTCTGCGGAGCGGCCAAAGCCGGGCAGGTCGGGGCTGATGATGCTGACGTTCGGGATGAGCTTCAGCAGGTAGTTCGCGATGATTTCCAGGCCGTGGTGGTCGCCACGGAAACCGTGCACGAGCAGCACAGGGTAGGAGCCTTCGGGGAAGGTTCCGTCGTTCATGCCTTTGCCGTACTGCCAGTAGCGGGTCATGACCGCCTGCGCGCCGTCACCGATGAGGGCGTCGTGGCGGGTGCCGGGAATGAGCGGGCCGGGTACACCCTCAAGAACTGAGGTGTTGGGGGAGTCCGGGGTAACGGTGGAGGTCATGGGTACCTTTCGCGGGTTGGGTACTGGGGCGGCAACGTCCCGTTCTTAATTCTAGGGGAGAAGCCTGAAAGGGCTCTGAAACTTACCTCCCGCATCGACAGGTGGGTGGATGGTGCCGTCCATTTGGTAGTCGGGGCGGCCTCAACTCTGGCTCGGTGCGGGTTTCGCGTTACACTTGGAGGGTTAAGTTTTTATCAACCTGTCTTTATTTAAGGAATCGCTGTGTCTGCTCAGGTAGAGACCGAACGCAACGAAAATGCGTACGACTTCCGCGCTATGGAAGCCAAGTGGCGCCCCTACTGGGACGAAACGAAGGTTTTCCAGCCCACCGGTGACGCCCCCAAGGGCCGCAAGTATGTGCTGGATATGTTCCCGTACCCCTCCGGTGACCTTCACATGGGTCACGCGGAGGCATTCGCTATTGGTGACATGAACGCCCGCTACTTCAAGCAGTGCGGCTACGATGTTCTGCACCCGATTGGCTGGGACTCCTTCGGCCTGCCCGCTGAGAACGCAGCCATTAAGAACGACACTCACCCCAAGGAGTGGACGTACAAGAACATTGAGACTCAGGCTGAGTCCTTCAAGCGTTACGCCATTGCCGCTGACTGGAGCCGCCGCCTGCACACCTCGGACCCCGAGTACTACAAGTGGACTCAGTGGCTGTTCGAGCAGTTCTACAAGAAGGGCCTGGCGTACCGCAAGGACTCCATGGTCAACTGGTGCCCCAAGGACCAGACCGTGCTCGCGAACGAGCAGGTTGTCAACGGTGCGTGTGAGCGTTGCGGTACTACCGTGACTAAGAAGTCGCTGAACCAGTGGTACTTCAAGATTACTGATTACGCACAGCAGCTGCTGGACGACATGGAGCAGCTGGAGGGCAAATGGCCCGACCGTGTTCTGCTCATGCAGCGCAACTGGATTGGCCGTTCTGAGGGCGCTGAGGTGCGCTTCGAGATTGAGGCGACCGAGGACCAGGCTGCTGAGTCCTTCACCGTGTTCACCACCCGCCCGGACACCCTGTACGGCGCAACCTTCATCGTGGTTGCTGCGGATGCGGCGTTCGCCGAGCAGATCGTGGCACCCGAGCACAAGGCTGCCCTGGAGCAGTACCGCGAAGACATTAAGGCACTGAGCGATATTGACCGCCAGTCCTCCGACCGCGAGAAGACCGGCGTGTTCACCGGCCGCTACGCGATTAACCCGCTGACCGGCGCGAAGCTGCCCGTCTGGGCTTCTGACTACGTGCTCGCTGACTACGGTACCGGCGCGATTATGGCTGTGCCCGCGCACGACCAGCGTGACCTTGAGTTCGCCCTGAAGTTCGACCTGCCCATCGTGAAGGTCCTGGACGTTGAGGGTGCTGAGGACCCGGCTACCAGCGGCGTTGCCGCAGCTGGTGACGGTGTGCTCATCAACTCCGGCGAGCTGACCGGCCTGCCGAAGGCTGAGGCGCTCGCTAAGGCTATTGAGCTGGTTGAGGCTGCCGGCACCGGTGAGGGTAAGGTCATTTACCGTCTGCGTGACTGGCTGCTGTCCCGCCAGCGTTTCTGGGGTACCCCCATCCCCGTGATTCACTGTGAGGATTGTGGCGAGGTTCTGGTCCCCGAGGATCAGCTGCCGGTTCTGCTGCCCGATAACCTGCGCGGTGAGCAGCTGGCTCCTAAGGGCCAGTCGCCTCTTGCCGCTGCCGATGACTGGGCTATCGTGCCTTGCCCCGAGTGTGGCAAGCAGGCTCGTCGCGACTCGGACACCATGGACACCTTCGTGGATTCCTCCTGGTACTTCCTGCGTTACGTTTCCCCGAACTACGACAAGGCTCCTTTCGACCCGCAGGCTATGAGCGAGTGGGGTGCCGTCGACATGTACGTGGGCGGTGTGGAGCACGCTATTCTGCACCTGCTGTACGCACGCTTCTTCACCAAGGTTGTTCGCGACCTCGGCCTGATTAAGCACGATGAGCCGTTCAAGGCGCTCATGAACCAGGGTCAGGTGCTCAACGGCGGCAAGGCAATGTCCAAGTCGCTGGGTAACGGCGTAAACCTGGGCGAGCAGCTCGACAAGTTCGGTGTGGACGCTATCCGCACCACTATGATTTTCGCGTCCCCGCCCGAGGACGACGTGGACTGGGCGGATGTTTCCCCGGCTGGTTCGCAGAAGTTCCTGGCTCGCGCATGGCGTGTGGCTCAGGACATCACCAGCGAACCCGGCGTGGACGCAACCACCGGTGACCTGGAGCTGCAGAAGCTGATTGCTCGCACCGTGCACGAGGTTCAGGGCCTGCTGGATAACGGCAAGTTCAACGTGGTTGTTGCTAAGACCATGGAGCTTGTGAACGCTACCCGTAAGGCTATTGACTCCGGTGCTGGCGCGGCTGACCCGGCTGTCCGCAAGGCTGCTGAGACCATCGCGATTCTGCTGTCTCTGTACGCACCCTACACCGCTGAGGACATGTGGCACGCTCTCGGCCACGACACCCCGGTTCTGACCGCGGGCTTCCCCGAGGTTGACCCGGCTCTGCTGGTGGATGACACCGTCACCGCTATTGTGCAGATTAAGGGCAAGGTCAAGGCTCGCCTGGAGGTTGCGAAGGATATTTCCGAGCAGGAGCTTCAGGAGCTGGCTCTGGCGGATGCCGCTGTTCAGCGTTCGATTGGTGACGCCGAGATCCGCAAGGTGATTGTGCGTGCGCCTAAGCTCGTGAACATCGTGATCTAAGCTTTTTAGATAAAGGAAGTTTCTTAGATAAAGTACAAGCCCCGCTGTGGCTTCGGTTCGTTCTACGGAACGTGCCGGAGGCGCTGCGGGGCTTTGCTGTACTGCGGTAGTGATGAGTGCCATAATGTTCAGGGAACGCTAGGAGAGGGTTCGTCATCGAATCACGCACTGACGAACCGGAAGAAGGGCCGGAATATGGAGCGAGAGAACAAAGCAGAGAACCGCATTGCCGTGGTAACCGATAGCGCCGCCGCCCTCGACCCGGAGCTCGTGCAGCGCCTGAGCGCTCGCGGTAATTTTGTGCTCGTTCCGATGCCGGTGACTATTCGCACGCCCGGTTCACCGGATCGTCAGCTGCAGGATTTGACCGCCTCCGAGGTGGATGAGGCGATTATGCTTGCACACGTGATGGGTCAGACGGTGAGCACTTCCGGGCCCGCGCCGGGCGTGTTTGCTGATGTGTATGACGAGTTGGCGTCGCGAGGTTTTACGCATGTGGTATCGGTGCATCTGTCCGGTGAGCTCTCGGGCACGGTGGAGGCGGCACGCACCGGTGCCCGCCTGAGCCGCCTGGGTTCTAAGGGCGTGAGCGTGGTGGATAGCCGCACGGTCGCGGGCGCCTACGGTCATGCGGTGGTGCGCGCCCTGGAGGTGCTGAACTCTGCTTCCTCTGATTTTGTTCCGAGCCCTGACTACCCGAGCTCTGACTATCTGAGCTCGGAACAATTGAGCCCCGCGCAGCTGGTGGACTACATTCAGTCCGTCTGCGAGCAGTCCACGCTCTACTTTTATATCCCGACCCTGGATGCTCTGCGCCGCGGTGGCCGTGTTTCCCCGGCGTTGGCGATGGTGGGTCAGATGTTCCAGATTAAGCCGATTGGCACGATTACCGAGGGCAAGCTGGCGTATGTGGAGCGCCCCCGCACTGCGGCGCGCGCCCTGGAGCGCCTGGTGGAGGTGACCGTGCAAACCTGCCGTGAGCATCAGCATGCGGCGGCGCTCAGCTCTGCTTCCGTGGGCTCTACTGCCACCGACCCCGCCAGTTCTTCGCTTGCCGCATCCCCGCGCGGTGAGGTGGTTGCGGTGCATCATGTTGGTAATGCGGCGCAGGCGGTGCAGCTGTACGAGCAGGTTCAGCAGATGCTGGGGGAGAGCTCCCTAGTTCATGATGCCGCCGCTTCTTCGGCGCCGGAGTTTTTGGTGAGTGCGCTGCCGCCGGTGCTGTCGGCTCATTCGGGGCTGGGTGCTGTGGCACTGGTCGTTTATTAGGATCGTGTACTAGTCGCCTATCCAGCGTGCCCGTGCTGAGTGCTCGTGCGGTGTTCTTGTGTGGCGTTCTCGTATGATGCGCCGCGGGCGACACGAAACACGACACGAAAACTGTGTGCCGGGAGCATATTTAACCCGTTTTGAGGCTGTGGTGTGTCTTACGTTGGGCTCGTCTGTTTTCGCGTGAGAAATTGCACTGCGTGCGAGCGCATGGGGCGTCATTGAAACCCATTCGCAGGTGAAAGGGTATTTTTTACCCTCAGATTTTGCCTTGATATGGCGCGGTTTTTAGTAAATGTGCGTTTCATGTGTGTTTATGTTGCCGTGACCGTATCGCAACATTTTCTAAGCATGAACACAACGCAAACCAACAGAAAACAACGGGTTTTTGCCGGTTTTTATGGCGCAACTCACAAAAATTTCTCGATATAACACACCAAAACACACACAAACTAGGGTAGGATTATTACCAACAACGGCGGAACGCACCGGGCAACATAGAGCACGGACAAATCCGACTAAACCAGAGCCCACAAGGCATCGGATTTGTACCCCGCCACCAACGCACTGACAAGGAGATACTCCAGTGACTGTACGCGTAGCAATCAACGGCTTCGGCCGCATCGGCCGCACCTTCTTCCGCGCAGCTCAGACCGAGGGCGTCGGCTTCGAGATCGTCGCAATCAACGACCTCACCGATGTTGAGACCCTGGCACACCTGCTCAAGTACGACTCCATCATGGGTCGCTTCAACGCAGAGGTTGAGGTCAAGGAAGGCGCGCTGGTTGTTGACGGCAAGGAAATCAAGATCCTCGCTGAGCGTGACCCCCAGAACCTCCCCTGGAAGGACCTGGGCGTTGACGTAGTCCTCGAGTCCACCGGTTTCTTCACCGAAGGCAGCAAGGCAAAGGCACACATCGAGGCTGGCGCTAAGAAGGTTATCCTCTCCGCTCCCGGTAAGAACATCGACGGCACCTTCGTCATGGGTGTGAACGACGACCAGTACGATGCAGCTAACCACCACATCGTCTCCAACGCATCCTGCACCACCAACTGCCTCGCTCCGATGGCTAAGGTCCTGAACGACGCATTCGGCATCAAGCAGGGTCTGATGACCACCATCCACGCATACACCGCTGACCAGCGTCTGCAGGATGCTCCCCACCGCGACCTGCGCCGTGCACGCGCAGCAGCTGTGAACATGGTCCCCACCTCCACCGGTGCAGCAGCAGCTGTTGGCCTGGTTCTGCCCGAGCTGAAGGGTAAGCTGGACGGCTTCGCAGTCCGCGTTCCCACCATCACCGGCTCCATCACCGACCTGACCTTCACCGCTGAGCGCGAGGTCACCGTTGAGGAAGTCAACGCAGCAGTCAAGGCAGCAGCTGAGGGTCCCCTGAAGGGCATCATCAAGTACAACGAGGATCCCATCGTGTCCAAGGACATTGAGGGTGAGCCCATCTCCACCGTCTTCGACGCACCGCTGACCAAGGTCATCGGCGACCAGGTGAAGGTTATCGCTTGGTACGACAACGAGTACGGCTACGTTGCACGCCTCGTGATGTTCACCAACAAGGTTGTGGCATCCCTCTAAGCCCCCAATAGGCTTACGACGCTCACCGAGTGTAAGCGTCACCCCGCGTAACTAACGCATAGTGAACCCCGGCACCACCGCATCAAGCGGGGGAGTCGGGGTTTGCTGTACCAAGGCCCTATGTAAAGGGTCTTAATAAAACCCCAAAATGTATAAACATACTATTTTCCGTCGCCCTTTTTGGGTCAAAAATACCGTAAGGAAATAGCTGACAGAGAGTGCGAATATCCGCGATATTCTGCGGAAAAACACCATATAAAAGCTATTTACTAGGCTGTCAATCACCCTAATGTTCGGTATGATGGAAACGGTATATAAACCCACCTATCCAGGAGGAATTCCTATGGCTAAGGCACTGTCCGAACTGCTCGAAGAAGGCGTCGCAGGCCGCCACGTTCTCGTCCGTTCCGACCTGAACGTACCCCTGAAGGACGGCGTTGTCACCGACGACGGCCGCGTCCGCGCATCCCTGCCCGTCATTGAGAAGCTTGCCAAGGCTGGCGCACGCGTTATCGTGACCGCGCACCTGGGCCGCCCCAAGGGCAAGGTCGACCCCCAGTACTCCATCGCACCGGCAGCTGCACGCCTGGCTGAGCTGGCATCCGTGCCCGTGAAGGTTGCAACCGACCTGGTAGGCGAGGACGCAAAGGCTAAGGCAGCAGCCCTGGCTGACGGCGAAGTTCTGGTCGTTGAGAACGTCCGCTACGACGCACGCGAGACCTCCAAGGACGACGCAGAGCGCGGCGAATTCGCTGACGAGCTGGTCGCACTGACCGGCGAGAACGGCGCATACGTGAACGACGCATTCGGCGCGGTTCACCGCAAGCACGCTTCCGTCTACGACGTTGCTAAGCGTCTGCCCGCATACCTGGGTGACCTGGTGAAGAAGGAAGTTGACGTTCTGGCTAAGACCCTGAACGACCCCGAGCGTCCCTTCGTTGTGGTCATGGGTGGCGCTAAGGTTTCCGACAAGCTCGCCGTGATTGACAACCTGATCGGTAAGGCTGACACCATCCTCATTGGTGGCGGTATGGGATACACCTTCGCATATGCACAGGGCTACGAGGTTGGCCAGTCGCTGCTGGAGAAGGACCAGGTCGACAACGTTCTGCGTTACCTGAAGGAAGCTCCCGAGAAGGGCACCGAGATCATCACCGCAGTGGACGTTGTCTGGTCTGACGCATTCTCCGCTGACGCTAACACCGAGGTCCGCCCGATTGAGGACCTGACCGGCGGCAAGCTGGGTGCAGAGGCTGAGGGCCTGGACATTGGCCCCAAGACCGCTGAGATTTTCGCTGAGAAGATCAAGGGTGCAAAGACCATCTTCTGGAACGGCCCCGTTGGCGTGTTCGAGATTGCTCCCTTCGCTGAGGGTACCCGCGCAGTGGCTCAGGCTATCGTTGAGTCTGACGCGTTCTCCATCATTGGTGGTGGCGACTCTGCTTCTGCAGTCCGTAACCTGGGCTTCAAGGATGAGCAGTTCGGCCACATCTCCACCGGTGGCGGCGCTTCCCTCGAGTACATTGAGGGTAAGACCCTGCCCGGCCTGGAGGCACTGGGCGCCTAATCTGGGTGCACAGATTTAGTACACGGTTTTAGTGTAGGGAACCCCCGTCGGGGCGGTATTTCGGTACCGTTCCGGCGGGGGTTTCTGCATGCCCGGTAAGTTATCCTTGCGGGTGTTTGCATACTGTTTCCTGGCTATATGCTGTGGGTTCCCTGGGTGTGCGGCTTGTGCCGGGGAGGGTTAGAGTCGGCTTTACTAGACTGGATTTGTAGAGGTTCCCGGCGCTCACCGGGCGGTACCCATACGGTTACTGCGGGGGAGCGAAGCAGGGGGCGCACGCACCTCCACAGGCAAACAAATGCAGGCAAGCAAATACAGACAAGCGAATACAGGCGGGCGAAGAAGCCCAGCCGTTGAACCCAACCGTCCCGAGCAGCCCAGAACCACCTCGGCAGCTTATGAAAACGGCAACTAGTGAACATCGAATCCAAGGAGGCAAAGAATGACCGTCAACGCTCAAATGCTCTTTGACGAAAAAGACTACACCGGAACATACCCGTACGTTGCCGATGGCGTGATTGGGCCCTACACACCCGCAAACCGGGACCACCCCGCCTACTCGGCACCCACCCCGGGCGTGAGGTACACGCCGAATGCTTACAAGGTGTCAAACCTGCGCCCCTACCTGGGCTACTACTACGCCTGCCAAAACTACATGATTCTCGCCTCGGAACCGGCAGTTCTGCGGATCGACAATATCAGCGAAGAAATGTTCTTCCCCGCCATTCAGGACCTCTACGAAGAGGGTAAAGGCTGGGTCATCACGCCTGCCTCTAAGGTTCTGACCATGAACCTTCTGGAGGGGCAGCCGCGCCTCATCGACGAGACGCTAAAAATTGTGGAATGGAACGTGCGGTTCGATATTCTTCCCGAAGTTCAGGTGTACCGCAAAGACACAAACCAGGTGTACCCCATCACCGATTTTGATACGCGCGGCCTGATCCGTGACGGCGCAATACACGGGACTCTACGCACACAATTCACGAATGAGTGGAGGCCCGTCCAATTCATCCCAGAAAATAGTTTGAGCTAGGGGAGGGGAGAGCAACATGACGAATAACTTTGGTGGACCCGGATACAGCGGACCCGGATACAACGAGCAACGAGCGCTCATGAGGTCTATGATTTCTCGCGCCAAGTTTATACGAGCTGGCGTGTTCGCCGGTGCCGCCCTCGTCGCGATAGGTTTTGGCTGGGGCACTAAACTGCTCAACGGGACAGGCTTGGAGTCCCAGGCCGATAAGAAGCGTGACCAGGAATTTGTACGCCTGGAACCCACGGAGAAGTACGATGAGCTCCACAGCTTGGGGCCTTCCTCCGGGCCGCTGGTTTATACGGCATTCGAACGTAAGGGGCGCTTCATTCCTGCTACCGAGGCGCAGGCGGCGCAGAATGTGCCGTACCCTATTCAGCAGCCCGGAATGGATAACTACGACCGCGCCGGCTTGTACGCATTCTTGGCGTACTTCTTTGCGTCGATGAATTACTTCTACCACACGGGCGATACGGAGCCTCTTTCTAAGGTCACGGACCCGGAAAAGGTGCTGCACCCCGAAATTCTTCGCCTGTACAGGGAGAAGCGCGGATGGGTTATTTCGGCTGATAAGAATGTGCTGAGCGCCAATGTTGCTGATGATCTTATCGCCGGTGAAAAGGCTAAAAATACGAGCCGAAAAATCCTGGTGAGCACCCTGTACACGACTAAGGCTAAGGACCTTGCGTTTTATGTTAAGGAGACGGGGGAGAAGCAAGATATCCGCAAATATTTGAAGTATCTGGGGCGTTTCTCGCTGGCTGTGGAGCATCTGCGTGGGCAGTGGGTGATTGTGGTTGACCGCGACGGCTACAGCAACCGCAACACCTACGAGCCGATCTACCCGCAAGGATTCGGGCAGCTGTAGTTTTTCTAGAAACCCCCGCCGGGCAGTACTTTCGGTACTGTGCTGGCGGGGGTTTCTTGCTGGGCTTTCCCGGTGGGCTCTTCGCGGCTGACTATGGGAGGTGGAAGCAGAGGGAGGTGGAATCCGTCCTACTGAGTTCGTGTGCAGAGTGTGCGTGTGTTACCTTGAGGTGTGGGCGAGGAAGCTCGTTCACCGTCACATCAACTTCAACTTCCGGAAGCTAAATATATGGTTACTTTTCAGGCGTATGCCGTCCCTGTACCTTTTCAAGGTGAGTACGCTGAGGTTCTCACGACGGGGCTCTCACGATGCTGCTCAAGCATCTAACTCAGACAAGTCAGATGTTTACTCGCTAAAGGTATTTATTCGTTTAATGATCTCATTTGTTATCTGAACAATGAGTGTTCTTCTTAAGCTGGTGCATTAGATATTTTAACTCACAACAAATGTAGACGGAATTGTCGATATATGGAGACGCCTATTTTGTGTATCGCGATACCGGTGAAGTGAAATATTTTCGGGATATGTTCTACACTGACCGCCACCCAAGCATTTCTTTCTACGGTGAATTTTTGGATGGACGCTGGGTAAGCGTTGACGAAAATCTGCAAGGTGATCTCTTATTGCCCAAGGGTGCTTCTGTTGCTGGATATACGAAATAGAGACGAATTTTGAAATGTTTGCCGTAATCTAAGGAGGGATAAATATGACCGAGAAGATAAATAAGCCGTTTTACGACGATAAGGATTATCGGCGTGAATATAAATTACGTGAGACTGATCTAATTGGAATCTATACCCCGGCAAACCAGCAGCACCCTGCATATTCTGCGCCGCCACCCGACTATGAGAACGCATTCAGTCGAGACATGACATCGCAATATTTGAAATATCATTGCGAGTATTACTTCGCATGCCAAAACTATATGCTTTTGGCATCCGATTCGCGCCGCCTCGAATATGCAATGACCGCCGAAGAACTATTCTTCCCCGCCATTCAAGACCTTTTTGAAGAAGGGAAAGGCTGGGTTATTACCCCCAACCAACAAATCCTGACCATGCATATCCTTGAGGCGCAGCCGCGCATCCATAACGAAGAACAAAAAATCTTCGACTGGAACGTCAAATTCGACATCCTCCCCGAAGCTAAAGTCTTCCGCAAGGACACCGGGCAGCTACAGCCCATCACTGACTTTGATACGCGTGGACTCCTCCGCGACGGAGCAATCCACGGCACCCTGCGCTCGCGTTTCCTCGATCCCGGATGGGATATTCACTTCATCCCTGAAAAGGAGGTATAACCATGGGACCCCAACGTAAGGAACAGGAGACGAGCATCCAGCAGAACTCCTCCCAGGAAGCTCATCCGGTATCTTCTGGTCAGCTACTTGCTCATCAGTCGGAGCCGCGAAAGCCCCGTTTTTCTCGTCGTGCCCTCGCAATAGCAGGCGTGGGCACCCTCGGTGCTCTCTTCGTTGGTCGACAGACCGGTATCCTCGCCACCAATGAGGAAAAGCAAGAAGCACGTCTTTTCAAACGAGATAAGGTACTGGCTTCCCTTGAGCCGGCTGAGAAGTTCGATGAGCTTGTCAAACAGGGTGATTCAACCGGTCTGCTTGTCTACACTGCCTACGAGCGCAACGGCAGGTACGTGCCCGCCACCGAAGAACGCGCCGCCCAGAATGTACCCTACCCCGTTCTGCAGCCGGGAATGAATGAGTATAACCGCGGTGGTTTCTATATTTTTCAGGCGTACTTTTATGCCGCCCTGAACTATTTCTACTACACCGGAGATACCAAACCGCTCTCTGAAGTGATCAATCCGGAAGAGATTATTTCTCCGGAGCTTCTTCGGCTCTACCGGGAAAACCGCGGTTGGCTTATTGCTAATCAGGATGTGTACCGTGTACAGGTCACGATTCCCGGTATCGGTAGACGTCAACAGAACAGCCGTAATATCAGCGAATACCAAGCAAGGCGACGTATTCGCGATGAGGCTGTCTTCTACGTATCCGAAACGGGGGAGAAGCTACCCATCGATAAGTTCTTGAAGACCGGTGAGGAAGAATACGCTTTCCTCTGTGCGGAGCACCTGCGCGGCCGTTGGGTGCTGGTGGAAGACGATAAGGACGCCACGCCGCTGTACCCTCCGGGATTCTCCCTCGAAGGGCTAGAGGTGTAAGAACCCACCTTCCCGGTAGTCGCACGATATCACCGATAACCACACCAGACCAACCACCCTAGGAGACATATGGAACAGTCGCCCCAGAACCCCGGAGCACCCGCACAGGGGAGCGCCGTGCAGGGCAGCCCCTTGCCGGAGAATACGGCGCAGAGCAATGCTGTACAGGAAAACACCGTGCAGAACAACGCTGCAGAAAGCACCACGGTAGAAGCTACTGCAGTACCTACCGCAACCGCCCTCCAGAGTCCCGCGCAAGACCCCGCCGTAGATGGTGCCGCATCCGCGGCTCCTGCCGAGGCGGTAGCACCCGCGCCCGCAGAGCCTAAGCGCATGGGCCTGTACTCGCTTATCTGCCTCCCCACCGGCGGCTTCACGGCCTTCTTCATTGCAAATAGTCCCTACCTCTGGATGTATTACGCCTATTGGGAATCTTCCTCGGTAGCAACGGCTACTCTCATCATTTCGTTTGTTGTTTTGCTGTGTGTCTGCTTCACCTACTGTGCTCTTGCGGCGCTCATCGTTGAGAAGATCGCTACCCGAAAGCTGCCTTGGGGTCGTTCCCTCGCCATAAGTGCGCGCGCTACCGCGCTTCTTGTGATTGTTTTGACGATTGTCTTTTTCTGCTACACCTCGTACCTTCTCCGAGGCGGCTACTAACACACCGTAGACAAACATCACCGGCAGAATACCGGCAGGGTAGAGCCCCCTAAGCTCCACCCTGCCGGTACTTCGTATCCGGGGTTCCGCGCAATCAGCGAACGCGGGGTGAGAATAGTCAAGGCACAGCATAAAACCGCGCCGAACCAGTGAAAATATGCCGCCAACCCTCTAAAATAGAAAAGGAAAATTCCGAACAACAACCCCGCCCGGCATACCGCGCGGGAAAGCTAAGGAGCGAACTATGTCGCGTAAGCCCCTCATCGCAGGCAACTGGAAGATGAACCTCAACCACGCAGAGGCAGTCACCCTCGTCCAGAAGCTCGCATGGACCCTCGACGACGCAAACTTCAACTTCTCCGCAACTGAAGTAGCCGTCTTCCCGCCCTTCACCGACATCCGCTCCGTGCAGACCCTCGTCGAGGGCGACAAGCTGGACATCCTCTACGGCGGCCAGGACCTCTCCGTCCACGACTCCGGCGCATACACCGGCGAAATCTCCGGCGCATTCCTCTCCAAGCTCGGCGCAACCTTCGTGCTCGTCGGCCACTCCGAGCGCCGCACCTACCACCACGAAAGCGACGAGCTGTGCGCAGCAAAGGTCCAGGCAGCATACAAGCACGGCCTGACCCCCGTCCTCTGCGTCGGTGAGCCCCTCGAGGTCCGCGAGGCAGGCACCCACGTCGAGTACACCCTCGAGCAGCTGCGCGGCTCCATCGCAGGTCTGACCGCAGAGCAGGCAGAAACCCTCGTCATCGCATACGAGCCCGTCTGGGCAATCGGCACCGGCAAGGTCGCAACCGCAGACGACGCGCAGGAAATGTCCGCAGCAATCCGCGCAGAAATCGCTAAGCTCTACTCCGCAGACGTTGCAGAGAAGGTCCGCGTTCTCTACGGCGGCTCCGTCAAGTCCTCCTCCGCACCCTCCATCATGGGCAAGGAAGACGTGGACGGCGTGCTCGTCGGCGGCGCATCCCTGCAGGCTGACGAATTCGCAGCAATCGCACGCTTCGACGCATAAAACCCCGACGCACCACAGCGTCTCATAGCGTTACAGCGCCCGGCGGGTACCCACCCGACCGGGCGCTGAACCATTTAACCGCCACCGAGCTAGCGGCGGGCGTAAGAGGTGGGTGCATGAGCCGGGAGTAGGAGTCAGGCATAAGAGGCGGGGGAGAAGAGCCGGGCGCGTTCGCCCCTAACCGCAAAACCCACCCAGAATACGCCAACCCCGCGGTTCGCCCCGTACACTTAACGGCATGTTCAGCTTTGGTTTTTCCCTGGTCATCGCAGCCCTCGTCGGCATGATCCTCTACAGCTACCTGCGCAACCGCAAAGTGAGTGCCCCGCGCCTACCCGGCAACGAAGGCGGCAACATCGGCTACGCAGGCGGCGCAGAATACCAGGAACCCTCGCCCGAATATCAGTACTTCGAGAGCCGCCGAGAAGCATTCCTCGACCAGCTCTACAGCCGCACCTCCTCACCGGAAATCCCCGTCACCCTCACCCTGCGCGACTGGGTAGACCAGGGCTTCTACGCTGAAGGAGGCGCCTACTGGGCAGCCGCGCAGCAGTTCACCTACTACCTCATCGACGGCGGATACGTGCGCGCCTACGACACCGAAGGCGACGAACTCACCGCCCAGCGTGTACTCACCGACCGCCCCGCAGCACTGCAGCTGACCCCCAGCGAATACCAGCGCCGCAGCAACCGCGCCGCCTAAAAACCTAATCAACGTGACCGAACGGCGACGGTAGCGTATAGTTAAACCCGTCTGTCTGCACCCCGCAGCCCAGGCACCCCACCAGAAGACAACGAAGGAAGGTCCCCATGGACGTCATCATGAACGTACTCATGGTCATCATCGCCATCACCAGCGTGATCGCAGTAATGCTTGTGCTGCTCAACCGCGGTCAGGGCGGCGGCCTCTCCGACATGTTCGGCGGCGGTATGACCAACTCCCTGAACTCCTCCGGTATGGCGTCCAAGAACCTGATCCGCCTGACCGTCACCGTGATCGTCATCTGGGTTATCGCAGTGGTCCTGTACGGCCTGGCAATGCGCTTCAACGGCCAGATCGTCGTCTAGTCGCCTCTCGCCAGAGCCCACGCCCACCCCACCGAGGGTGAGCCAAATAGAGCTTCTCCCCGGCACTTCTCAACCGAGAATGCCGGGGATTTTTTATGCACCAAACGGCAATGACGAAAGCGGTAGCGGGACGCGAATCTTTACGGCATGATAGGACGTATACACCACATACGAAAGGCAAAGAAGCCATGAGCGCCTACACCCTCGACTACACGTACACCGCCCCGTCAGCCCTCATCGACGGCGCCGACTCCCGCGCGCTCAGCCTCGCCACCAGCGGCGGTAGCACCCCCGAAGGTGCCGCATCCCACCCGTACTTCTTTTCCGGGTTCCTCGAACGAGCAGACGTCTACGCCACCGCACTACTGGTCGTCGCCAGGGTCGCCCGCACCCGCTTCTACGTGCCGCCCAGCTCCCTCGCCGGAGCCCTACGCGCCGCAGACCCCGTCGTCACCAGCACCGCCGAAGGCCTACGCTTCGAATCCTTCAGCGCCTGCTGCGGAGTGTACGCGCGCCTTGACGTTGACTCCAGCGCACTCGATGCCAGCCACAGCGCCGTAGGCGTCACCAACGTAGACGTCAACCCGCCCCTGCGTGCCGCGCTTGCCTCCCTCAGGGCGGGGGAGCCCATCCACCTGAACGTCGGCGACGACGGGCTGCTCACCACCACCCTTGACGGCTCCGTCATGGAAGAAAAAGTGCCGCTGCCCATCCGCTGGCTCAAGGGCTTTGCAGAAACGCAGATGCTCTCATCCCGCATGAGCCCGGTGCACAGCCTGGACGCTGCCGCCGCCCGAACCTTCATCCACTCCCTGCCGCGTAACTCCAGCACCAAGGCGGTACTGTGGGCAACCCGTGCCGTGCGTTCCCTGCGGCTTGCCACCCGCGCCACCGCTGGATCCGTATGCGTGGCGGGCCCCGAGCGTCTGCGCGTGCTTGAGCCGCTCATCCGCCACATTCAGCGCCTGGACGCGTACAGTGAGCCCGTGAGCGCCGGTAACGCGCCCGTTCCCAGCGTGTGGGTGGCGCACCTGCCAGGCGCACGCCTGAGCATTGGTTTGAGTCCCGAAAAGTCACGCGGGTTCTCCGGTGAGGGATCCGTGCTGCAGGCGCTGTCTAACCCGAACACCGCCCAGAACGCTGACATGCTCAGCGTACTGCTTTCCTTCGAGCCGCGCATTGACGTGCCCGTCATGTCTGCCCGTGCCGGCCTGGATGAGGCGGCAACCCGTGACGCCCTCGCCCTCCTGGCTTCCTCCGGTCAGGTTGGTTTTGACGCGCATGCTGGCGAGTATTTCCACCGCCCGCTGCCCGTGCATCCGGAGGCGCTGACCGCCATGCACCCGCGCCTGGTCGGCGCGAAAAAGCTTGCCGACTCCGGCGCTATTGAGCGGGTTGGTGTGGGGGAGCACGGCACCGGTGAGTACAGCGTGCGCAGCGGTGAGAACACGTACACCGTGGTGTTGCCCGCCGACCCGTACGCTGTGGAGGGGTACCTCTGCTCCTGCCCCTGGTGGTTGAAGTACCGCGGTACGCGCGGCCCCTGCAAGCACGCGCTGGCGGTTAGCATTCTCTACCGCGAACACGCCGCCGGCTAGGGTAAACGCCCCGACACACCACGCACCGTACTAAAAGACGACGCCCCAAAAGCTCCCCTCAGCTTCCTTCCGAAAGACCACCATGAGCAAACGCCCCGAAACGCACACCTTCCCCGAAGGGGTCATCACCGAGCCGCTCCCCGGCGAAGTCATTTACCCGCTCCTCAGGCAGCAGAAAACCTGGAGCGACATCATGCACTTCAACCACAACCTCGCCAACATCCTGGCGGTCGGCGGCACCCTCGAACAGATTTACCGCCGCTGGCAGTACTTCGACATTGTCACCACCCCCTACGGCTCCCAGCTCGGCAAAAACACGCCCGGAACCGTCACGCAGGACCGCGTGAAAGCCTTCGCAGAGTTCGGCTGGTTCACCGGAGGCGTTGCGATGCGCCTAGCTGAGCTCTACGGCGGGGCGCGCCTCGAACACAACGAGGAATACTACACCGCCCTCATCAACTGCGACCGCGAGCTGATCCTCCCGCTGCTGCGTGAAGATCAGCAACTGCGTGAAGAGCTCATCTGGGGCATGCTCGCCGTCGAAGGTAACCGGGACGTATCCCTCACCCAGCGCGACTCCTACAAGCCCGCACAGAAGGTCAACAACCCCGGCTGGTCCTGCGCCCTCATCGAAGCCACCGAAACCGGGCTGATTAGCCGCGACCGCCTCATTGACGCGCTCTTAAGCTCCCTCATGAGCGACTTCCCGGCGTACCGGGTCGGCTGGTTCTCACGCCTGGTCACCGGGCTCAAACTCACCGCCGAAGAAATCGCGGCACGTCAGAGCGAATTTCTGACGCTTTTCTCCTCGCCCATCGGTCCGAGCGTAACCCTCGGCGTGCAGCATATTCACCGCCTCTGGAGCAAAAACCCGCAGGCGCTGGATGCCGCCGCCTTCGCCTACGCGGCACCCGCCGTATGCGCCGGAACCAAGGCAAACGCACTCAAAACCCTGAGCATGCTCCAGGCGCTTTACCGGGCGGGCACCCTCGACGCTGCCGCCTGCGAAGACGCGGTGGTCATGGCGCTCAGCCACACCCACGCGCAGGTTCAAGCCGCCGCCCTCACACACCTCGAAGAATGGGTGAAGGCGGGCGCCGCAGACGATGCGAGCGCTGAGACTATCGTGTTTGCCGAGCGCGCCCGCGAACTCTACCGCGACTACCGATCCCAGCTGGATCCGCTTGTCGTGGCGCAGATTCAGGAGAACGGCTCGCCGCTGCTAGAAGAGACGCGCGACCCGGAGAATGGACAGGGGAGCGGTGCGGAAAGCGCCCTCACTGAACCTGCAGGCATTGAGGCCGCCGCCTCCCGAGCCGTCATCCACCGGTACTGGGACACCCCCGTGCGCCCCGTTACCGCATCTGACGTGCAAGAACGCGCCCGTGCGCTCCTGCACCACCAGGTCGCGCCCTGCGCCACCCCCGATACGCTCAACGAAGCAGACCAGCCCGAAACGCACGCCGGATGCGAGCTGGAGCTGGAACTGCTCACCGCCTACCTGCTCAGTACCGACGGCACCGCGCAGAGCCCGAACCTGCTCGAACAGCTTGTTCCCCTCTGCCTGAAAAAGCTGAACCACTGGGGCCTGGATTGGTTCGACATGCGCGTGCATTTGACGGTTCTTGCCGCCGCCGGGAAGCTGCGTGAGCGCGAGCAGGCATCGGAGATGACCCAGAGGGAAGACCCCGGTACGGTGCCGAACCTGCACTACATGTACTCCCGTCACGCCGCGTTCTTCAGCACCGGCTTCAAGGATGCCCTCGGCGTGTTGAAGAGCAGGCAGAGCTACACGCCGCTCGCCACCCCTGAACTGTTCGGTGGGTGGGTGCATCCGGATACCCTGGTGCGCCGGTACGTCAAGAACCTGGCTGATGGAGCCCCCATCCTGCGCCCGGATTTCACGGCGGCGCTGTTGCGTGTGCGTGTGCCGGAGGTGTTGCCTCCGTACGCTACCGATGAGCAGCGACAGGACGCACAGAGCCGTCGCGCTGAGGCGCTGACCCTGCTTGAAAGCCTCGAAGAGCAATACGTGAAGAACGCCGATCAGGATGCTCCGCGCTCTGCCCCTACCCAGGTTCGTGTGCTCCGCTCCGCCCTCGACGGCACTCTCGCCACCGGGCGCGTCAACCCCTACCTGGAATCCATCACGGTAGCCCAGCGGGAAAAGAGCTGGGGCCTTCAACTGAACGGGGTGATGCACGGTGCTTCCACCCCGGAGCTGAACGCTTTCCGCGGCCTCGCCACCGCCCACCACGACGAAGAAGGACAGTACGCCCTGCTCTACCCCTCACGGGCAGAGCCGCTGGCTTTCTACTGCGCTAGCAGCAACTGGTACGTCTTGGATCACAGTGCCTTCGACCGCGGGCTCTACCTGGCTTTGGCGGCGCATCCCGGCGTGTGGGGGCCCGCCTGCGCGTTCGTGTTCGCCGCGGGCTTCTCGGAGCAGCGCGTCGAAATTCGTTCCCTCGCCGTGGAAATCATGCACCGCGTGCTGGACGACCAGCTCAGCCTTGAGGACGCCACGGCAGGCTTCGTGAACTTTGTGCCGCTGGCGATGCTGAACCGTTGGGCGCTCGCCCTCACCGACTTCGCCCAGCTGGATGCGCGGGCGGCGGTGCGCTTCTTCGCGCGCCTCATACCGCACCTGGATACCGGGGCGAACTCGCTCGGTAAGCTGCTGGGTGCCTTCAGCCAGGCGTTGGCGACTCTCGACCCTGCCACCCGTGCGCAGCTGGTGGATGAGCCGTTGCGTGCCTGGTTGGGTACGCTGACCGGTTCTTCGCAGAAGGCGCGGTACGCCCGGAATATCCTCAACCAGGTGCAGGGCTAACCGCTCAACCTGTCCCCGTTCAACACTTCCGTTCAACTCTTCACAACCATTCACCATCAACTCTGAAAGCAGGTACCAATGACTGATACCGCCCAGCCGCATAACCCTAACGAGCACAGCGCAGGTGAGCGCACCCTCGAAGAGCGCCGTGCCGCCCTCAAAGCCCTTATGGAGGCAGAATCAACTGACGTGCAGGAATACCACGCCGTCATCACCGGCGCCACCGAGGAGGAACGCGCCTCCCTCGCCCGAACCCTCACCCCCAAGAGCGTCATCGGTAGCGACCACATTAACCGCACCCCGCTTGCCGCCTACGTTGCCGGGGCGCTCGTGCGCACCCCCGACGGTGACCCGTGGGAATACCACCGTTCCGCCGGCCGCGCCATGCGCACCCTGCTCTGGGAGGGGCGCCCGGATCAGCAGCTGATTGACGCGTTCCTGCTCGGCGCCACCGAACGCCCCGACGAGTGGATTCTGCGTTTCATTGAGGGCCTGCCGAACTCTTGGGCGCGCTCGAAGAAGATCTGGGAAACCTGCTACATGCTGCTTCGTGCCCGTAACCTGAGCTGCGATGCCCCCGAATACCTGGTCCTTTTCTTCCACGAGGCCCTGCCCTGCGTGAAGAAGGGCAGCGCCAGCAACCACGCCCAGCTCAAAACCTTCTTCACCCGTGACATGACCCTGCTCGACCAGGAATTCTGGGCGGTCTTCCGCACCGAAGGGGTGCTCTTCAAGGGCTACGGCAACTACATGGGCGAAAGCGCAGAACTCTGCCGCCTCATGGGCGAATACTTCGATATTCGCGACGAGATTCTGGACGCCCTGCTGCGCGGCCTGACCAGCGATTTCAGTGCCTTTAACTCGGCTGCGTTCCACTCCGTCTACACCGACCTGCAGCCCACCGACGCAGAAAACCGGGCACGCTTCGGGCAGCTCATGGCTGTCCTCACCGCAGAGCCCAGCGCCTCCGTCGGATTCGCCCAGACCATGCTGCAGAACGTGCTCAAAGCCTGCGCACCCGCCGCCCTGCAGAAGACCCCCGACCTGCAGCCCCTCGAACAGCTTGACCTGGAACAGCTCATCGACGCACTCGGCGCGAACCTCTACCGCACCGAAAAGAAGATTCAGCGCGGTGCCCTGCGCCTGCTCAAGCTCATCGCCACCCAATACGCTGGTTTGAGTAAAGCCAAGCGTAAGAAGGCGCAAACCGCCGAGCAGCTGGCGCTCGCCAACTATGTTGCTGACCGTGTTCTTGAAGCCTACGAGGTGCTGCCCCTGGAGTTGCGCGGTGCCGCTGAAGCCTGCCTACCCGAAGACCGCCTGCCGCAGGCCGAAGAGGCGGAGGCGGCGGGCGCCTCCGTAGAGGTACCGCCGGTGCTGTTGCGCGGCGTTGAGCACCGAGAACCCGTTGTATCCATCGCGAATCTGAACGATTTCTGCACTCTCATCACGGAGGAGTCGAACACCACCTCCGGCCGAATTACCGGGGACGAATCTCCCCGCACTAGGGGAGAGAACCTAGCACGTCTTTACCACTTTGCCGCGACCGACAAGCTGGCGCCGGCGGATCAGCAGCAGCTTCGTACCCTGCGCAAGATCGCCAGCGAATATTACTACAACAACGTCGCGTACATGCCTGTTCTCCGCGCAGTATTGAAAGCTAACGCCGAGGCCGCAGGATACGAGTCCTGGGAGCTACCCGAGCTGACGCCGCTCCTGCAGTATTCCGACCGTAGTGAGATGGTTGCACGAGCTCACCCGGGTAACGCGCTCCTGAGCAAGGAAGAGATGATACGTCTGACTATTCAGAATAAACACCATCTCTGGAATGCTGACTACAAGCCGTTGAAGGGTTACCGTGATCTCTATGAGATCTTCCGCGAGCAGATGCGTGCCGTCGCCGCCGGGGGAGAGTACCGCACGGACGGACGTACCGTTCGTCTGCTTACGGAACCTCTACCGCCCCGCCCCCTCGCCCCGGAGGAGTGGACGTACCGCATGGTCTCCAGCCTGGACATCCCCTGGAGTGGCTACAACCGCGGTCTCGATTTTGATCGAATTGAGGAATACCGGCAAGCCAGCCAGGAAGGTCGTCTCCGCGAGGCAGGTTTCGAAAACTTTAACGTTGAGGAATTCGTGGAGTACCAGCCCATGTGGCAGGTCGCGAGCGACATTGCGGATACCGCGGATGAGGCGCGCGAGACGCTGAGCCGTGCAACCGCTGGCATGAGCCCCGAGGAAGCCATCGCCTACGAGGTGTTAAACACCGCGTTCATTCCCTTCGTATATCTGCTGAATCTCGACAGGGTCGACAGCTGGCTGGGTGACTTCCTCCCGGCGCTCACCGAATGGGCGTCCTGGTTGCTTCAGAACAACCCGGACCTGCTCTCGGCATACTTCATGTTCGCTGGGAGGGCCGCACTCGACTATAAAAATGCGACTCCCGTATTGCCGCTTCTGCGCGCGTTGAGGGAGTCCACCGTGCAGGTAGGCGCCCCCTCCTGCGCCCTGCTCGGCTATGTGGCGAGCGCGAAGAACCCTGAGTACCGTCTGGCGGCGGCAGAGTCCATTGCGGCACTCTTTGAGGCGGGCCTGCTGGATGCATCAACCTTCGCAAAGACCCTGAAATGGGCGCTGGAGGACGGGATGGTCCTTCCGAATCGCCTGGTAGCGACCCTGCGTGAGGTCTCGAGTATCGGTGTTCTGGCGGGTTGGCGTGTGCTGCAGGTTCTGCGCCTGCTGTTGCCGATGGTTGGTGGGCTGACGAAGGGCGGCGACTATGTGCGCCTAGCGGTGGAGCTTGCCGAACTGTACGGTACGCCGGTTGAGATTCCCGCCGAGCTGGAGCCGAAAATGAAGGGCTCTACGGTGCTGGCGAAGAGCCTGCGTGCCCTGGCTGCCGTGCCTGCCCGCAAGACGGAGGAGGCGCTTGCCGCCCGCGAGGCTGCGCTTGCGCTACTGGGTGAGAGCGGTGCCTAATACTGTGCCTGAAAGCGTGCATCCTGCGGCGCCTGCGTGGAGCGCCGAATACCTGCAGGAGTTCCTGTGGCGTATTGTGCCGGGTCGTTCCATGCGCTCTATGGATGATGAGGTGATTGCCGAGTTTTTCAGGGAGCATCCGGAACACTGGGAAAAAATCTGGGCGCTGTTTACCGTGGAGGGCGCCATGCCCTCGAATGGTCTAGGAATCTGGTTTATTTATGATGCGCGGCTGACTATTTGCGGTCATGATTTTCTGGTGTATTTGGCGGAGCGTTTTCCGCAGTATCGAGCCCGGATTGAGCAGGAATGCGTTCAGGCGTTGCTACGTGATTATGCGCCGCAGAACGCCCGCGTTTTCTCGCGTGCCTTTGAGGCTCTGACGGCGGTTCCGAAGGGGCTGCGCGGTGCTGAACGTAAGCAGGCTTTGGTGGGCCAGGCGCAATCCTATGCTCGGCACGGTGCGCTGATTCCGGCGTTGTTGGCTTCGCCGGTGGCGACCACGGCTGCTGTGGGTGCGCAGATGTTGCAGAGTGTTCTGCAAGTCTGCGCGCCGTCTGGCGGTTCTACCTCTGCCGGTCAGGTGCCGCTGACTGCTGGTGAGCTTCAAACCCTAGTGGCGGAGGCGCTACCTGCCGCCGCGCAGCTGCTGTTCCGGCGTGAGAAGAAGCTGATGACTGCCGGTTTGAAGGTGCTTGAGTTGAGTGTTCGGGCGGTGCCGGAACGTGCCGGGGAGGTGTCTGCTTACGCGCAGGATGCTGTGGAGGTTCTTCCTCTGGAGCTGCGCGATCGCGCCCAGAAGCTGTGCCCTGACACTGTGCCTGCACAGCCTAGTTCGATTCAGTCTGGCTCGGCTCAGCCTGTTCCCACTCAGCCTGCAACAGATCAGCCGCCCCGTAGCGTGCAGATCCCGGATGTCCCTGCCCTTGGGCTCTCAGCCTCGGAGGTGAACGCCGCCCTCAACGCGGCACCCCAGGCTGGGCGCGCCTCCGAGGCTACCCGGGATGCTATTCGCAACGACCGGGACTGCGAAGAGCTGCTGTTCGCCCTCTACCACCTCAACGAGAGGGAGCAGTCTGTCCGCCGCATCCCGGCGCTGCTGAGCTACCTGCACCGGGCGTATCAGGAGGGACGAGTCATTGAGTTCAGTCCCGCTTTTCAGAAGCATCTGCGCCGCTACCTGAGCCGTGCCTGGCATGACGGTCGCGACCAATTGCGGTATCTGGCGTACCGTCTGCTGATTCAGCATGTGCACGCCGCAGACCCTGACCCGCAGGCAGCACTCACCGAGCACACGGGTCGTTTTCAGGGTGCTGATTTTCATTTCAAGGGGTACCCGCGCAAGGGTAGCGAATATTGGGCGTACCGGTCGCCGACGGCGCTGTTCCACGAGCAGCTTCGCGTTGCGTTCGGGGATCAGCCCTATAGTAGCGAGGGCGCGGCTGGGCAGGGCTTTGCGCCTCTGCTGGCTGAGCCGCTACCTGCGGTGGAGCGTTCTTTTGAGCGTACGGTGATTCGTTTCAAGTCGTACCGTGAGGCGTTTCCGAAGGTTTTGCACGGCGAGTATGAGGTGAATGATTCCACCTATGAGCTGTGGCAGGTGCCGGGGGAGGAGCCAGCAACGGAGCGGAGCACGTTCACGGCGGCGGCATACGCGGTGGCTGGTGCCTGTGCGGAGTATCCGGGGCGTTCCCTGGAACATACCGAGGTGCCGTCTGTTGCCCTGGTATGTGGCTGGTACGCCTGGGCGATGCGCCACAACCCGGACCTTCTGGCGGCGCAGTATAAGCCGTTGCTGAGCGTGTATCAGTTCTCTCGTCTTCACGGTTTTGAGGAGGTTCTGCAGGCGCTTGGTGCGGCGGAGCGTGCTCTGGGTGTGCCGTCGTATAACTTCCTGGCGTGGGCTTCTGTGGTGTACGCTCCGGAGCGTCGCGCGTTGACGGCGGAGACGATTGCCTCCCTCATTGACCGCGGCAACTGGGATGCGCACCTTTTCGCCAGTGAGCTCGGGTACCTCCTGGAGCACGGCTGGTTCGGGGCGAATCGCCTGGTGCAGACGTTGAACGATGCCGCTTCGTTGAGTCCCTTGGCGGGGTGGTCTGTCTTCCAGACGGTGCGCCGGATTCTTCCGTTGGCTTCGCAGGTGGGTCAGGGTGCGTCCCTTGTGAAGCTGGCGGTGGAGCTTGCCGAGCTGTACGGTACGCCGGTTGAGATTCCCGCCGAGCTGGAGCCGAAGATGAAGGGCTCTACGGTGCTGGCGAAGAGCCTGCGTGCCCTGGCTGCGGTGACCCCGCGCGTGACGGAGGAGGCGCTTGCCGCCCGCGAGGCCGCGCTCGCCCTGCTCGGGGAGTCCTAGCCCGAAAAATCTACCTGCCGGTGATGCTACTTGCCCCTTAGCTAGAGCCTCACCGGCGGGTAGAAACCCCCTAGTAGAAACCCCTAGTATGCTTCGGTGACGAAACGGCTTGACCACCGTCGCGGGGCGGGAGTACTCTATAGGTAATGGCGGATCATGAAGAGTCCTACTTTCTGAAATATCTTTTTCTTATATTTGTCGGATTCTTCGCTTCCCGCCATTTTTCTTTTAATCCCCCGTTCCCACGCGGCTGACAGATAAGCGGCTGATGGACAAGCACTCGGCGGATAAACAGGCGACGGATAAACACCGCCCAGGCTCCGCTTACGTAACCGCCTGTTGCCCCCGCGAATATATACCCCCGCAGGTCACCGATGACCAAACCCAGCGACAACCCGCGCCCACGCCGCTACGATAAGAACATAGACACACCACCGACGGTGACAGCCGGGTGAGACCAACGGAAAGGACGACCCGTGACCACTCCCTACGATGCATCCCCCTACCTGCAGGAATCACCCTATTTCAACGAATCCGCCTACCTTCACGGCGAAGCGCCCGAGGGCCTCAGCCCCCTCGTGCGCCTCATCCTGATGCGCCGCTACGGCGTGTACGTTTTCACCGACCTGTACGGCCCCTACTACCGCTCGAACTACTCGAGCATTAACGAGCTGCACCACTCCGGCGCATTCGACACCGACTTGGGGCGAGTATCCGTCCTGAGCAATTGCGGTCTGACCCTCAGCCCTGAGTCCCTTGCCCAGGCGCTGAACGCCAGCGCCAACGAATTTGCCCTGTTCGCGACCATCTGGTCCTACGAATACGGGTACCGTCCCGGCCGCGTGTTCCGCCGCGACTTTGATCTGCGCGCCCTGACGCTCACCGACGAGCAGCGCTACACCGAGCAGATCATGCACTACCTCTCCAACCCGTACTACAACCCGGACGGCACCGAGCGCATCCTTGGCGGCCTGCCCGAAAACTACGTGCCCTACGAGTGGCAGCAGCCGATGAGCCGCTCCAACTTCACCAGCATGGAACGCAACCGCCGACCCCTGCAGATGGTCAGCGGCGTGCAGAACGCCCTGATTATGGCGGGCGCACTCTACCGGCAGCTACTCGGTCAGCAGCAGGCGTACAATCAGACCGACCAGCGCGACCTTGTGGCGCTGCGCCGTTTCCTCGCCCAGCATGACGCCCTGCCGGCTGCCCGATCGGAGAACACCAGCCGCGAAAACCGCGTGTTCATCGCCGCCTGCCTGCACCCCGAAGACGCTGAGCACCTGCGCACCATGAAGGAGGCGCTCGCCCTCGCCGCCGCCTACTCGCGTCTGCGTTTCAACGGCACGGTGGGGGACCTGAGCCTGAGCACCGCGCCGCGCCTGAAGCTGCGCCGCAGCGAACGCACCCGCATCGCACACCTGCTCAACCGGGTGCTGGAAGCTGACCCGGTCGGTGCCCGCTACGACAGCGCACCCGCCGCCGAAATGTACAAGCGCCTCGTCAAGGCGATTCACCCCGGCGACTACCCGTCACTGACCGCGCTGAGCCGCTGGGCTGACGACCTGTACCGCGGTGAAGTGTACAGCTTCGAGTCGCTGGTGGACCGCGCCTACGCCACCAAGGACGCACAGAACGTGGCACGTCTGCTCTCGACCCGCCCCGGCGTGTTCGCACGCCAGCTGGTGCGCGCCCTGGATGCGTCCGAAGCGCCCCGCTACGGCATCGATACCGCCCCGAGCCCCGGCCAACAGATCATCTTTGACGCGTTCGCCGCCGTGGCGCCGCGCGTTTCCGCACCCATCCTGGTGCAGATTCGCAACCTGGTGACCCTGCAGCGTAACGCGCTCGCGAACCCGCCGAAGGAACGCCCCGCCAACCCCGTGGCGGTGCAGGAGGACCGGGAGCTCGCTGACTACGCGCGCCGCAACCCGGAGGGCGTCGCCAGGGTTCAGAACATCATGCAGAACGCGGGCATCCCGAACCCGCTGGGTTCGTTCTTTGGGGATAATTCCGGCCCGGAGAACCCGATGCGTTCTATTCCGGTCGGCTCTGAACCTTCCGTGAGCCAGCGTGAGGAGCGCCGCGCGGCGTCCACTCAGAAAGCTGAGCCTGCCGCCCCGCAGCGCATGAACCTGTCCAAGACCGGCATCGCCACCATGATTCCGGCGCGCGAGTACAGCCCGGCGGTGCTGGACCTGCTGGAGCGCCTGGTCGAGATTGGCCTGTCCGGCCGTCTTGCCGAGACCAGCATCTACCTGCCCGACGAGGTGGGGGACATGGTCATGCCGCTGAACACCCGCAGCGCCCGCCCCTCCCTGGACGGTATGGGCCGCTACAACACCTCAACGGTGCACCTGCCGCCCACCGGTGTGATCCGCCTCTTCTGCTTCTGGGATGAGGGCGTGGACATTGACCTGTCGCTGATGATGTTCGACGCCGAAGGCAACTACATGGACAAGATCAGCTACTGGTCGCAGACCGTGAAGAACAGCCAGGGCGCCATTTACGCGCACCACTCCGGCGATATTACGGACGGTACCGGCGGCGCCTGGGAGTACATCGACATTGAGGCTCGCAAGGCGCTCAAGGCGGAGGTGTGCTACCTCGTGCCGGTGGTGCAGCTGTACTCCGGTTTCGGGGAAGCACACACCCTGGCCGCGGTGAACGACCTGCAGGCAGGCTTCATGGTGGTTCCCGCCGTGGGCGTGGGCGAGGTGCACGAGGTGAGCCAGGTGCACACCAAGTTCACCCTACGCGCTGAGAGCCGCGGCGTGCTGCCGTTCATTGTGGACTTGCAGAACCGCGACCCGTACGACATCCCGGAGGAGACCGACGCCATCGTGAAGGTGACGGATATTGGTCTTGCCCGCGGCATTAACGTGTTGCAGTCTGGCGCGAACATCACCGCCGTGCGTGAGCATTTTGACTGGGCGCAGCCCATGACGGTGCGCGAGTACCTGCAGCTGACCGGCGCGAAGCTCACCCCGACCGCTGAGGAGGCGCAGCAGGTGCTGGAGGATACGGTTCCGTCGCTGGCGGCACTTTACGTGGGCTTCGAGAACGAAGCGGAGGAGGCCCAGGAACAGCAGGCCCAGGAACAGGAGCCGAAGAAATAGAAGCCGCAGCATCCTGCCGCTGCTGAACAGTAACGCGGCGTAGTAAAGAGTGGAGCCCCGGATAGATGTCTATCCGGGGCTCCACTCTTTTGTCATGTCATAACATTTTGGAATCTTCGTTGGATGATGAAGATGTCCTGGATTACTTATGCGACCGCTTCGAGCTGTTGGCTCACGTACTGGTTCAGGCTCTGGTGAGAAAGCGCTGCCTGCTGAACCAGACGACGATGCAATTGCGGTGAAACACGCAAGTTGAATCGTCCTGAGAAGGAACGCAGAGAGAACGGTTCGGGTGCCTCGCGGCCGTCTTCTTCAAGAATTTCGAGGGTGTCGGCGACGACTTCTCGGATACCTGCGAATGCCTCGGTCGAGGTCGGTGCCAAGTATGAGAGGCTGGGAAATTCGGCTACGGTTCCGACGAATTCCTGGTCGTCTTCAGACCACTCGACGCGGTAGGTGTAGAGCTCTTGGCGGGGGAGAGTACTAGTCATCGTTATTCTCCAGTTTTCGAATGGCAGTTAGAACCTGCTTGACTTGGTATTTCTTTGCTTTACCGGAGTTTCCCTGTTGAATGTTGACAATAGGGTCACCATGCCAGGGGGTGCTGTAGTAGTGGTGAGATCCGCGGATACGCGGCGCTCCAAAGAAATGGGTGCATACCTTTTGAAGTTGAGTGAAAGTAACGTTTTGAGGGCTGGAGGCCATCTTCGCAACTAAATCTTCAATACTCGGCATACTTTATAGTACCACTTCTAGTACCATTCGGGGTGGTGTAAAACCATAGAGAAAAGCCCCGGATAGTCGAAACTATCCGGGGCTCCACTCTTTTGTTGATGCAGCTCAGAACCGAACCTTACGGGCGGTTCTCGGGAGCCAGCGACTCCTCAGTTGCAAAAATCAGGGTCTGCTTCTTACCGCGCGCACCCACCGCCGGGGTTTCCAGCAGCAGCTCCGCGTTCAGGTCCTCAGCGTCCAGCTTTGCGCCAGCCAGCAGGCGGCTGGTCGCATCCTGCTTATCCTCACCGGTGATGAGGAAGAAGACGTTACGGGAGTTATTGATAATCGGCAGGGTCACCGACACGCGCTCAGCCGGGGGCTTCGGCGAGTCAGAAACCATCACGGTCACGGCCTTACCGCCCTCAACCGGATCCTCCGGCAGGCCGGTACCCAGCAGAACCTGCTTACGGCCCGGGAACAAGGAAGCAATATGACCGTCCGGGCCCATGCCCAGCAGAGTGATGTCAAAGACCGGTGCGGGCCACTGGCCGCCACCGCCACCACCGCAGCCTCCGCCGCCGCATCCGCAACCACCGGCGGATTCGGAAGCCTCAGCAGCCTCAGCGTCAAATTCGTCCAGGGTGGTATCTTCGATGGACTGCTCGGGTGCGGAAGAGCCGCAACCGCCGCCACCACAACCACAGCCGCCGGAGCCGCCGTGTTCGTGACCTGCGCCGCCACCGTGACCGCCAGCCAGCGGCAGTTCGGTTGCGCCCTCAGGCATCTGCACGCTCATAGCCGGCGCGGAACCAGCGTAGTCGCGCATCTCAAAAGCGTAGTGCTCGGCGGCAGCCTCAAGGCCGGTGAAAATATCGGACGGACCCATGCGGTGCACGTTACCCACAACCAAGCCGTGCGAGAGCAGAGGAGCGAGCAGTGCCTCAATAGCCTGACCGTCGTTACGTTCGGGGCTACGCTCGGGCACGAAACGCTCATCGGAGAACCAGAAGTGCACGCGCGACCAGTCGATATCCTTCACGCGCTCGTTCTCGGCCCACGCCTTCAGGGTGGCGATACCCATGGTGCCGCCGGTCAGCGAAATGTGGGCGATCGTGCGCTCAGAGAGCACGTGCTCAATGATGTCGAGGATGCGGGTCACCGCGTCCGCTGCGAGAGCGTCGCGGGTCGGGTGCGCCACCAGGACGGGGGTGGATGCGCCCATGTTCTGAATCTTAGGCATCGAAAACCTCCGGGTATTCTTCGAGGTCCAGCATGTCTTCAGGCTGGCAGGTATCGTCCACGAGGGTTACGGTGCGCAGCGCCTGCTTCAGCACGTCACCGTAGGTGTCGTCCGGGTCGAGGCGGCGCAGCTCCTCAGAGATGCACTCGGCGAGGGTACGCACCGGCAGCGCAATCTGCTGATCGGGCGCGTACGGGGTGGAGATGGTTGCCACGGAAATGCCGGGGCGGAACATCGTCACGGAACCGTCTTCACGCTCAATGCTGACGCGGTACAGGCCGCGGTTTGCCGCGCCGATGGTGGCGAGGTGTACGGGCGCTTCAAGTTTCCAGCCGAGCCACGTACCGAGCAGCACCACGGACGGGGACTTGCTCGAACCCCATACAACCACGCGGCGTACGGGGGAGGAAGGCATCTGTTCCATGAGCGCTGCCAGCTGGGTGCGCCACAGGGTGAGGCGGGTCCACGCCAGGTCGGTGTCGCCTGCACGGAATACGTCGGTGAGCTTACGCAGCGCTTCCTTCGGGTCGTCGGCGCGTGCAGAGTCGGTAATGCGACGCTGCGCGATACGACCGATGGAGTGCTGTGCCGGGTTCTCGGGCACCGAGTGCGGCCACCAGACCACAATAGGGGAGTCCGGCAGCAACAGACCGGAGATCAGTGCTTCGGTCGGGCGGGATGCGCTACCCCAGCCGCGCAGAACAATCATCTCGGATGCGCCGGTGTCGCCGCCGAGGTGGATTTCTGCATCCAGCTGGTCGGGGTCGAGCGGGTCGTGAGAGATGTGCACAATAATGCGGCTCGGGTGTTCGTGGGAGGCACGAATTGCGGCGCGCATTGCTTCGCGGGAGTGGCCCTTTTCCGCGAGAACAACGAGGGTGAGAACTCGTCCGCTGCTGAGGCTACCGTTGGCGGCAGTCAGGTGGCTCAGTTCCTTGTTGATAGCGGAAACGGTGGTGTTATGCAGGTGCGAGATCACGGGCGCCTCCAAGCGCGGTTGTCACGCTCAAGCATCTCGTGTGCTGAACGCGGACCCCACGAACCGGACTCGTAGGGTTCAGGCTTAATGCGGTTTTCTTCCCAGTACTCTTCGAAGGGGTCGAGAATCTTCCAGGAGAGCTCAACTTCTTCGTGGCGGGGGAACAGCGGCGGCTCGCCGAGCAGAACGTCCAGGATGAGACGCTCGTAGGCTTCGGGGGACTCTTCGGTGAAGGAGTGGCCGTAGCCGAAGTCCATGTTGACGTCGCGGATTTCCATCTGGGTGCCGGGCACCTTTGCGGAGAATCGGATGGTCATGCCTTCGTCGGGCTGCACGCGGATGACGATGGCGTTCTGACCGACCTGCGGGTTTTCACGTTCGCCGAAGAGACGGTCGGAGGACTTCTTGAAGACCACGGCGATTTCGGTGACTCGGCGGCCCAGGCGCTTGCCTGCGCGCAGGTAGAAGGGGGTGCCTTCCCAGCGGCGGTTTGCGATGGACACCTTCAGCGCGGCGAAGGTTTCGGTGCGGGAGTCTGCGGGGATGTCGTTTTCGTCGAAGAAGCCGTTGACGTGCTCGCCGCCCTGGTAGCCTGCGGCGTACTGGCCGAGCGCGAAGGAGTTCGGCAGGTCGTCGATGCGGACTGCTTCGAGGACCTTCGCCTTCTCGGCGCGCAGGTGCTTAGCGTCGAGGCTGAGGGGTTCTTCCATGGCGGTGAGGGCGAGTAGCTGCAACAGGTGGTTCTGGATGACGTCGCGGGCCGCACCCACGCCGTCGTAGTAGCCTGCGCGGGAGCCGATGCCGATGTCTTCAGCCATGGTGATCTGGACGTGATCCACGTAGTGGGAGTTCCAGAGGGGCTCGAACATCTGGTTGGAGAAACGCATCGCCAGGATGTTCTGCACGGTTTCCTTGCCCAGGTAGTGGTCGATGCGGAATACTGCGTCGGGCGGGAAGACTGCCTCCACGATGGAGTTCAGTTCGCGTGCGCTCTCAAGGTTGTGACCGAAGGGCTTCTCAATGACCACGCGGCGCCAACCGTCGACGGGGTTGACGGTGTCGTTATCGCGCGATGCGAGGTCGTGTTCGGCGAGCTTGGTGAGGACCTGCTCGAATGCCTTCGGGGGGATGGAGAGGTAGAAGGCGTGGTTGCCGTGAGCGCCACGCTCGTCGAGTTCGGCGAGGGTGTTCTTGAGCTTTTCGAAGGCTGCGTCGTCGTTGAAAGCACCTTCAACGAATCGCATGCCCTGCTGGAACTGGTTCCATACGTCTTCGCGGAAGGGGGTGCGGGCGTTTGCCTCAACAGATTCACGCACGTAGGAGCGGAAGTCGTCATCGCTCCAGGGGCGGCGGCCGAAGCCGACAAGGCCGAAGCTCGGCGGGAGCAAACCGCGGTTCATGAGGTCATACACTGCCGGAAGCAGCTTCTTGCGGGCCAGGTCACCGGTTACGCCAAAGAAGACGAGCGCGGACGGCCCCGCAATGCGGGTAATGCGGCGGTCGCGAGTGTCCCTGAGGGGGTTCGCTTCATGACCGATAGTCACAATATATTCCTTTGATTGCCTTGGTTGGTTCGTGCGGCGCGCGGTTCGTACCTTGTCGCGCGGAGGCGATGCCGCATTCTGGAAGGTGTGTACCCTGTATTGTACCGGTTTTGACGGGATTGTCTCAGTGGCACCCTAATTCGCCGAGATTCCCCGAGCGGTGAAGCTCTGGCGGGAACCCCGGCGGATTAGGACGCGGTGCCGCGGTGCGCATCGGGCGGTGCACACCGATAGTGTTTAGTGCCGCGCTATATTTTCGGCGGCTACTGGGGTGCGCTACTTAGCCTGCTCGAGTGCCTCGCGGACGGTCTGCAGCAGCTCTTCCCAGGAGACGTCGAACTTGGACAGGCCCTCAACCTCGAGCTTCTCCACGACCTCCGGGTAGGAGACGTAAGCGGAGATAGCGTCCAGAACCTCATTCGCTTCGGAGTAGTTCGGCACGATGGTGTTGCCGGTAACCTCGCCGTGATCGGCAACAGCGTTCAGGGTTGCCTCGGGCATGGTGTTCACAGTGTTGGGTGCAACCAGGCCGGTGACGTACAGGGTATCCGGCAGGGACGGGTCCTTCACACCGGTGGATGCCCACAGCGGGCGCTGTACGTTCGCGCCGTGTGCCTGCAGGCGTGCCCAACGCTCGGAGGAGAACATTTCCTCGAACACCTCGTAGGCGAGGCGTGCGTTTGCCAGGCCTGCCTTGCCCTTGAGCTGCACAGCGTCGCCGCCGGCAGCTTCGAGGCGTGCATCGATTTCGGTGTCTACGCGGGAGACGAAGAAGGATGCGACCGAGTGGATGGTGGACAGGTCCTTACCGTTCTCCAGCGCCTGCTCCAGGCCGAGCATGTAGGCGTTGATGACCTCGCGGTAGCGGGTCAGGGAGAAGATCAGAGTCACGTTCACGCTGATGCCAGCAGCCAGGGTTTCCGCGATGGGGCGCAGGCCTTCCTGGGTTGCGGGGATCTTAATCATGACGTTTTCGCGGCCCACGCGCTCGTAGAGTTCACGTGCCATCTTGGCGGTGCCTTCGGCGTCGCGTGCCAGGCGGGGGTCAACCTCGATGGAGACGCGGCCGTCAAAACCGTTGGATGCCTTGTAAACGGGTGCAAACACGTCGCAGGCTGCGCGCACGTCGTCGCAGGTTGCGGCGAAGACTGCCTCTTCAACGCTTGCGCCGGCGGCGGCAAGTTCACGCATCTGCTCGGCGTATGCGGCGCCCTTGGAGAGCGCGCCAGCGAAGATGGTGGGGTTGGTGGTCACACCGACGACGTTGTGGGTCTTGATGAGTTCGGCGAGGTTGCCGCTGGTCAGACGCTCACGGGAGAGGTCGTCAAGCCAGATGGAGACGCCGGCGTCGGAAAGCTTCTGAGTGGACTCAGACATGTGAAAACCTTCGATTCTTTGTCGAAATTGAAATTTGAGATATCAGTGAAATCTTCTGGGCGGCGGGAGGCTCCGGCTGAGCGGTCAGCCGGAGCCTACCCGTTGCGTCCGCACCCCACCCGTACAGGGGGAGCGCAGTGTGCGCGGCAGTTACCGCGGCGTTGTTACTGCCTACTTAGCGGCGTCGATGGAATCCTTAGCGGCGGCCACGACAGCCTCCGCAGTGATACCGAATTCGCGGTACAGGGTCTTCGCATCGGCGGATGCACCGAAGTGCTCGATGGATACGGCGCGGCCGGCGGTGCCGAGCAGGTCGTACCAGCTCATCGCCAGGCCAGCCTCGACGGAGACGCGGGCTACAACCGAGGAGGGCAGAACCGACTCGCGGTACTCTGCGTCCTGCTCAGCGAACCACTCACGCGAGGGCATGGAGACCACGCGAGCCGCGATGCCCTGCTCTGCGAGGGTTGCGCGAGCCTGAACAGCGAGCTCAACCTCGGAGCCGGTAGCGATCAGGATGACGTCCGGGGTGCCCTCGGTGTCAGCCATGATGTAGCCGCCGCGTGCGGTGCCCTCAGCGGAAGCGAACTTCTCACCCTCAGCGTCTGCGTGCACGTCTTCACGAGCCCAGACGGGCAGGTTCTGACGGGAGAGCACGATACCTGCGGGGCGGTCGGACTTCTCCAGGATGGTGCGCCATGCGACGGCGGTTTCGTTAGCGTCCGCGGGGCGAACCACGTCGAAGCCGGGGATAGCGCGCAGAGAGGAGAGGTGCTCGATCGGCTGGTGGGTGGGGCCGTCCTCGCCCACACCAATGGAGTCGTGGGTCCACACGTACAGTGCGGGAACGCCCATCAGCGCGGAGAGACGAACAGCCGGACGCTGGTAGTCGGAGAACACGAAGAAGGTGCCCGAGAACGCGCGGGTCGGGGAGGAGAGCACGATGCCGTTGACGATGGCTGCGGCAGCCTGCTCACGAATACCGAAGTGCAGCACGCGACCGTAGGGGTTCGCGGTCCAGTCTTCGGTGCTGTGCGATGCCGGGTTGAAGGACTCTGCACCCTTGATGGTGGTCAGGTTCGAGCCGGCGAGGTCAGCGGAGCCACCCCACAGTTCGGGGAAGGTGTCAGCAATAGCGTTGATGACGGTGCCGGATGCCGCGCGGGTTGCCACGGAGGTGCCAGCCTCGAACACGGGGAAGGCAGCCTTGTAGTCTGCGGGCAGTTCGCCTGCGACGAGGCGCTTGTACAGTTCGGCGCGCTCGGGGTTAGCCTTAGCCCACGCCTCGAACTTCTCGTCCCATGCCTTGTGTGCCGCTGCGCCGCGCTCAACGAGCTGGCGGGTGTGCGCCAGGACGTTCTCCTCGATGAAGAAGCTCTTGGCGGGGTCGAAGCCGAGCAGTTCCTTGGTTGCGGCAACCTCTTCAGCACCGAGCTTGGAGCCGTGCACTGCGCCGGTGTTCTGCTTGGTGGGGGCGGGGTAGCCGATGATGGTGCGCAGCTCAATGAAGGAGGGCTTGTCGGTGACAGCCTTTGCACGCTCAATAGCGGCGTACAGTTCTGCGACATCCTCAACGTAGTCGCCGGTGCGGGTCCAGTCCACGCGCTGAACATCCCAACCGTAGGACTCGTAGCGCTTTGCTACGTCCTCGGTGAAGGCAACGTCGGTGTCTTCCTCAATGGAGATGTGGTTGCGGTCCCAGACCACAATCAGGTTGCCGAGCTCCTGGTGACCTGCGAGCGCGCACGCCTCGGCGGTGACGCCTTCCTGCACGTCACCTTCGGAGGCGATGACGTAGACGTGGTGGTCGAAGGGGGAGGTGCCCGGTGCTGCTTCGGGGTCGAACATGCCGCGCATACGGCGCTGTGCGTAGGCGAAACCAACGGCGGATGCCAGGCCCTGGCCGAGCGGGCCGGTGGTGATTTCTACACCCTTGGTGTGCTTGTATTCGGGGTGGCCGGGGGTGAGGGCACCCCAGGTGCGCAGAGCTTCCAGGTCCTTCATTTCGAGGCCATAGCCGCCGAGGAACAGCTGAGTGTACAGGGTGAGGGAGGTGTGGCCGGGGGAGAGGATGAAGCGGTCACGGCCTTCCCAGCGGTCGTCGGAGGGATCCTGGTTCATGACCTTCTGGAAGAGCAGGTAGGCGACCGGCGCCAGGCTCATTGCGGTGCCGGGGTGGCCGGATCCGACCTTTTCTACGGCGTCTGCGGCGAGGATACGTGCGGTATCTACGGCGCGCTGGTCGGTTTCTGTCCACTGGAAGTTCTCTGCCACGTGGGTGTCCTTTCACAACGTGAGTGGATGCGCCAGCAGGCTTGTGCTAGCGCGCTGTCCGTCGGGTGTAACGGTTCTCATCAGGCTGTTATTCCCGTGCCGTGTGTGGCTGGGTGCCCGGAGGATGTTTCGACCCTTTCGTTTTAACAGGATAGTTCACGAGGCGGCAGGATCCGGTGTGTGAATGCAGACATTCACAGGGTGATACGGGGCTGAGATGGAGAAAAAGCGACGCTACAACGCGGGCTCCGCGGATTTCGCGGTGCGCGTTTGAGCTGTGTTTCTGAGCTATGCGCTGAATATTGTTCAGTAACGTAACAATTTTTGTGTAAGTGGTGAAGCTCATGTTAAGGTTGAGCAGGAAGGTTGCAGACCGAAACAGTGGTTGGGTCGGTCTGCATCTCGGTGATTGAAGCCCCTCCTCCGCGTAAGAACCGTTGATTATCTTACTGTGGTGGTGAGATAAAAGGTTCTGGAGGATGGTGCTTTCTTTTAGTCTCTGACCGTGCACTTTGTGTGTGGTTGAGGCTAAAGGTTTGTGTTATATGAATGGGCGCCGGATATGTATCGGAACATATCCGGCGCCCGCCTTTTTAACCTGCAGTTGCTTTAGCTGTATGCGCGAAAAGCGCTGCCTGCCAGGTTGCTACTAGTCAGACCACTTGAACTTGCGCGAGGCAATAAACCCAATGACCACGGTCCACACAATGAGGACCCAGTGCGGGTCAGCGAGCCACTGATGCTGAATGAAGTTGCCGCGCAGCGCGTCACCCAGAGCCGCCGAGGGCGACCACGCCACGATTCCGGCGTACCAGTCGGGGAAGGACTTGAGCGGGAACACCACGCCGCCGGCACCGGCAAGAATGACCCAGGCAATATTCACGATGGCGAGGGTCGCCTCCGCGCGCACCGTGCCTGCAATGAGTAGGCCTAGTGCTGTAAACGCGCCGGCACCCATGAGCATCGTGATGATGGAGCGAGAGACGGCGATAGCGTCCGGGCGCCAGCCCAGACCGTAGCCGAGCACCGCAACCAGCGTGAACTGAATCGCCACGACCACCAGCACCGCAATGCACTTGCCCATGATTAGGCCGTTACGGCCCAGGGGAGTGGTCGCAAGGAATCGCAGCACGCCGTAGCGGCGATCAAAACCTGTGGCAATGCCCTGACCGGACAGCGCCGTAGAAATCACGCAGAGCGCCAGAACGCCGGGGACCGCCGCATCCATGCGGGATACACCGACTGAGTTTGCGTACTCATCAATCAGGCCGGTGAACCGCAACGCAATGAGTGCCATGACGGGAAAAATAATGTTGAGCATCAGCTGCTCGCCGTTGCGGAGCATCGCCATCGTCTCGTAGCGGCCCTGCTCGATCACGCGCACGAGCGGGTAGTTCGCGCGCGGGGGAATGTACTCCTCATCTTCGTCAATAGAAGAGACCCTGGGGCGGGTGTCTACGGCGGGGCGGGTGTTCGCGGCGCGTTCTTCCATTCGGTTCCCTTCCGCTCGGCTCTCTTTTGCTCGGTTCTCTTCTGCAGGCATTTCTTTTACTTGGTTTTCTGCTGCCCGGTTGTTGGCCGCCCGGTTGTTGTTAGTGCGTGCGGTGTTGCTCATCGGATATCACGTCCTGAAATGTCGAGGAAGACATCCTCAAGAGTCTTCGGTTCCATGGTGAGAGAAATCGGCATGAGGTAACGCTCGGCGAGTGCCGAGGTGAACGCCGCCAGATGCTCGGGGCGTAGCGCGCCGACCAGCTCATACGCGCCGGGCACGGAGGGTGCGCCGTCACGAGCCGGGGTGTAGGGCACCTTCTCGATGAGCTCCACACCGGCACGCAGATGCGCGGGTAGCAGCTGCTCGCGGGTGGGGGTGGGTGCATCCAGTGTGTACTGCAGGCGGTTTGTGCCGTCGCTGGCGATGAGCTCGGAGACGGTACCTTCCTGAACTGTGGTGCCGTTTTCAATGATGTAGACGTAGTCGGCGAGCTTCTGCGCGTCATCAATCAGGTGCGTGGTGAGCACGATTGCGGTGCCGAGCTCACGCTGTTCACGAATGATATCGAAGACGACGTTGCGGGATTGCGGATCCAGGCCCGCGGAGGGCTCGTCGAGGAAGAGCACGTCCGGGCGGCCGATGAGGGCGGCGGCGAGGGAGACGCGCTGCTTCTGACCACCCGAGAGGCGGCGAATCGTAGTGCCGTTGAAGGCATCAATGCCGAGGCGTTCTGCGAGCTCTTCGACCGGGTACGGGTCGGTGTACATGGTCGAGATGTGCTCGAGTAGCGGAATGGGGTGCATGGCGTTGGGCAGGCCGCCGTCCTGGAGCATAATGCCGACCTTGGCGCGCAGCTCCGGGTCCGCCTGTAGCGGGTTTTCTCCGAGCAGGCGCACGGTACCGCGGGTGGGCTTAAGTAGGCCCTGGGCGCAGGCGAGAGTCGTGGTTTTGCCAGCACCATTGGCTCCGAGTAGGACGACCACCTCACCGGGGAAGACGCGCAGGTTGACCTTGTTGACGGCGCGGTAGAGCCCGCTGGCGGTGAGCCGTTCGGGGTATTTGGTGCGGAAGGCGCGTGAGGGTTTGAACTCTTTGATGAGGTCTTTAATGGTGAGCGCCGGTTCTTCGGTGACGATGCGTCGTCGTGCGGTGGGGGAGGCGCTGGGCTCCGTGTGGTGCTCAGTGTGTGCCGTTGGTACGGCGGATGCACGCCCCGGGTGGTCCTGCTGGCCCGCAGTGGTGGTCTCCATAGACAGTCACTTTCGATTTTTTCGCTGATGAGCGTGTGTACCCCTTCATCTTATGCCCTAACTCACGTTCAAGGCACGCCCGTTACGACTCAAAAGTTCACTTTAAGGTAGAAAAGTTAGCAAGTAGGGGTACCTAACTAGCCAAAGAAAAACTAATTAGGACATACTTTACTTGTGTATTCCGTGAATAAGACCCCTCAGCGCGCCTCAACGAACGAGGCGCAGACCCGAAACGGCACCCGAACCGCCGCCTCGGGCTCTACTGGTGCTTCCAGTACAAAGTCCTCCGCGGCACGCACATCCAAGCGCAAAGCCGAGGCAGAAGAACGCACCAGGGACCGCGTCCTGCGTGAAGTCCTCAATAACGGCCCCGTATCCGCAGCAACCCTCGGTGAGCTCCTCAGCCTCACCCCCGCAGCGGTACGCCGCCACCTCGACGCCCTCGAATCCAACAACATGATCGAGGTTGCGCCCATCAAAAAGCACGGCGCCGGAGCTGGCCGACCCGCCCGCCGCTACGTGATCGCCCCCCAGGGCCACGAACGCCTCGGCAACGACTACCTCATCATCGCCCGCGACGCCCTGCAAATGCTCCGCGACACGGTTGGGCAGGAAGCCCTCGAAGCTTTCGCCTCCGCCCGCGCCGCAGAAATGGAAGCCCGCTACCGACCCGTCGTAGAAGCCGCCGGTGATGACGTGGCAGCCAGAGCGCAGGCGCTCGCAGAGGCAATGAGCAAGGACGGTTTCGTGGCGACCGCTCAGGTCACCGCGCCTCCTGCAGGGCGAACCGTTCCCGAGCATTTTCTGGCAAGTATTCAGCTCTGTCAGGGTCACTGCCCGGTACGCGACCTCGCTGGAGACTTCCAAGTGTTCTGCGAGCAGGAAACCGGGATTATTTCTGACCTGCTTGGCGTTGATGTCCGTAGGCTTTCAACCATGGCTTCGGGTGCTCACGTGTGTACCACGCACGTACCCCTGAACCGCGTCACCGCCGAGGGTGAGAAGAACGCAGAAGAATCCTAGAGAAACTTATTCCTAGAGAAACCTTCCGCGTAACGATTACCGCAGTACCCCGCGGGGCACCCCGATGAACCCCTCAAGGGGTGTGACCCGCACGCTGGAACCCGCCCGCCCCACGCTGCGTTAAACGCCGTGGTCAAGTGCGGAAACAGCCCCCAAGAACTACCGCGCCTGCAACCGGCAGGTGGCGGCGAGAAATGTAATAACCATCGAAGAAAGGCCGTAATGACTGAGAAAGTTGGGCAGAACGCCAACGACACCGTCATTTCAGAGATCCTGGAGATGAACCCCGAACTCGAGGGCATTGGCAACTACGAGTACGGTTGGGCAGACTCCGACGAAGCAGGCCAGGTAGCAAAGCGCGGCCTGGACGAGAACGTCGTGCGCGACATCTCTGCAAAGAAGAACGAACCCCAGTGGATGCTGGACATGCGTCTGAAGGCGCTGAAGTTCTTCGAGCGTAAGCCCATGCCCACCTGGGGTGCGGATCTTTCCGAAATCGACTTCGACAACATCAAGTACTTCGTGCGCTCGACCGAGGGTCAGGCGGCCTCTTGGGAGGAACTGCCCGAGGACATCCGCACCACCTACGAGCGTCTGGGCATTCCCGAGGCGGAGCGTAACTCGCTGGTCGCGGGTGTGGCTGCACAGTACGAGTCTGAGGTCGTGTACCACCAGATCCGTGAGGACCTGGAGAAGCAGGGCGTGATCTTCGTCGACACTGACACCGGTCTGCGCGAATACCCCGAACTGTTCAAGGAATACTTCGGCTCCATCATCCCGATTGGTGACAACAAGTTCTCCGCACTGAACACCGCCGTATGGTCCGGTGGCTCCTTCGTGTACGTTCCCCCGGGAGTTCACGTGGAGATCCCGCTGCAGGCGTACTTCCGTATTAACACCGAGAACATGGGCCAGTTCGAACGCACCCTGATCATTGCGGACGAAGGCTCCTACGTTCACTACATTGAGGGCTGCACCGCCCCCATCTACAAGTCCGACTCCCTGCACTCCGCAGTGGTTGAGATTGTGCTGAAGAAGAACGCACGCGTTCGCTACACCACCATCCAGAACTGGTCGAACAACGTCTACAACCTGGTGACCAAGCGTGCGGTTGCGCACGAGGGCGCCACCATGGAATGGGTGGACGGCAACATCGGTTCGAAGGTCACCCAGAAGTACCCGGCTGTTTACATGGTCGGTGAGCACGCTAAGGGTGAGACCCTGTCCATCGCATTCGCGGGTGAGGGTCAGCACCAGGACACCGGTTCGAAGATGGTTCACATTGCACCGAACACCTCCTCGACCATTGTGTCCAAGTCCGTGGCACGTAACGGCGGCCGCAGCGCATACCGTGGCCTGGTTCAGGTGCGTGAGGGCGCTAAGCACTCTAAGTCCTCCGTGGTCTGTGACGCACTGCTGGTGGACACCATCTCCCGCTCCGACACCTACCCCTACGTGGATGTCCGCGAGGACGATGTGACCATGGGTCACGAGGCGACCGTTTCCCGCGTCTCTGAGGACCAGCTGTTCTACCTGATGCAGCGCGGCCTGAGCGAAGAAGAAGCAATGGCGATGATTGTCCGCGGCTTCGTTGAGCCTATCGCCCGCGAGCTGCCGATGGAGTACGCACTCGAACTGAACCGCCTGATCGAACTTCAGATGGAAGGATCTGTGGGCTAATGCCGACCAACGAAGAAACCCTGGGTTACCACTCCCCGATCATCCCCGGCATGGACCAGGAGGGCGAGAAGCTCGCCACCGAGTTCGCCCACGATGACACCCTGTACCGTGCCACCGAGGCACACCACCAGGGCTCCAACCCGAACAACGTCCAGAAGGTACTCGAAGCATCCCGTGCAGAGCGTAAGACCTCCTACAACGTGGAGGACTTCGCGCCCCTGACCGGTCGTGAAGAGGACTGGCGCTTCACCCCGCTGAAGCGTCTGGGCGGCCTGCACCTGGAGAAGCTGACCGGCACCGCACCGGCACCGAAGGTGACCGCACCCGAGCAGGTTCAGGTTGAGACCGTCTCCCGCGAGGATGCACGCATCGGCTCCGCAGGTATCCCTGAGGACCGCGTGGCAGCAAACGCATGGTCCAGCTTCACCGAAGCAACCGTGGTGACCATCCCCGCCGAAGCTGAACTGGCTGAGCACGTGGAAATCGACATCACCGGCACTGGCAACGAGGCTGCCGCACAGCACATCGTGATTGAGGCTAAGCCCTTCTCGAAGGCTGTCGTGGTTCTGCGCCACACCGGCTCCACCGTCCTGGCACAGAACGTTGAGTTCGTGGTGAACGACGAGGCTGAGCTGAACGTTGTTTCCGTGCAGCAGTGGGCTGACGACGCGATCCACACCTCCGCACACTACGCTAAGCTGGGCCGCAATGCACGCTTCAAGCACGTTGTGGTGTCCCTCGGCGGCGACCTGGTGCGCGTGACCCCCTCCACCAAGTTCACCGCTCCCGGCGCTGAGACTGAAATGTACGGCCTGTACTTCGTAGACGCAGGTCAGCACATTGAGTCCCGCCTGTTCGTGGACCACTCCGTACCCAACTGCAAGTCCCGCGTGACCTACAAGGGCGCGCTGCAGGGTAAGGGTGCGCACTCCGTATGGGTTGGTGACGTTCTGATTGGTAAGGATGCAGAAGGCACCGACACCTACGAGCTGAACCGTAACCTGCTGTTGGAAGTTGGCCCCCGCGCCGACTCCGTGCCGAACCTGGAGATTGAGACCGGCCTGATTGAGGGCGCCGGCCACGCATCCACCACCGGCCAGCTCGATGAGCAGCACCTGTGGTACCTGCAGGCTCGCGGTATTCCGGAGGCTGAGGCACGCCGTCTGGTCGTGCGCGGCTTCCTGAACGAGATCATTCAGCAGATTCGTGTTCCCGAACTTGAAGAGCAGCTCACCGAGGCCCTTGAGGCAGAGCTCGCCCTCAGCAACAACTAAGCTTTACCAGGAGAAATCAATGTCTACTCTTGAAATCAAGGACCTTCACGTCTCGGTTATCCTCGACGACGAAACCACCAAGCCCATCCTGAAGGGCGTTAACCTGACCATCAACTCGGGCGAGATTCACGCAATCATGGGCCCGAACGGTTCCGGTAAGTCCACTCTGGCTTCCACCATTGCTGGCCACCCCAAGTACCAGGTTGATTCCGGTCAGATCCTGCTCGACGGTGAGGACATCACCGAGATGAGCGTGGACGAGCGTGCACGCGCAGGCCTGTTCCTGGCTATGCAGTACCCGGTTGAGATCCCCGGTGTGACCATGTCCAACTTCCTGCGTTCCGCTAAGACCGCTGTGGACGGCAAGGCTCCCTCCCTGCGTACCTGGACTAAGGACGTTAAGGAAGCCATGAAGAACCTGGAGATTGACCCCGCGTTCATCGCACGTAACGTGAACGAGGGCTTCTCCGGTGGTGAGAAGAAGCGCCACGAGATCCTTCAGCTGGAGCTGCTCAAGCCCAAGTTCGGCATCCTGGACGAGACCGACTCCGGTCTGGACGTTGACGCACTGAAGATTGTGTCTGAGGGCGTTAACCGTGCGCACGACGAGAACGACATGGGCGTCATGCTGATTACCCACTACACCCGCATTCTGCGCTACATCAAGCCGCAGTTCGTGCACGTGTTCGTGGACGGCAAGATGGTTGACCAGGGCGGCCCCGAGCTGGCTGACCGCCTGGAAGAAGAGGGCTACGTAGCTTACGTAGGTAAGAAGTAAGCTTCTTCCCTGACCGGATTCTGACAGAAAGATAGAACTATGACTGAGACTGTGCAGGGTCGTGTTCCTCAGGAAGAAATTGAGGAAGCCCTCAAGGAGGTCATTGACCCGGAGCTCGGCGTCAATATTGTTGACCTCGGTCTGCTCTACGGTCTGCGCTGGGATGAGGATGGAACCCTCATTCTGGATCTGACTCTGACCACTGCGGCGTGCCCGTTGCAGGAGGTTATTGAGGAGCAGGTTCAGAGCAACCTGGATAACCTGGTTGATTCTTGGCGTGTGAACTGGGTTTGGATGCCGCCGTGGGGTCCGGAGCGTATTACTGAGGACGGCCGCGATATGATGCGCGCGCTGGGCTTCAACATCTAAGCTCCTGACTTGCAGATAAGGTACCCGCCCGGTGCGGAAGGTGTATGCCTTCGGCACCGGGCGGGCATTTTTATGCGATATCAGATATGCGAGCAGTGAATGCTTGTTCTGAGCAACGCCAATTTTTGCCACTTTGACAATGGGGGGGGGTCAAGTATATTTCCTTGTGAATCATACACTCACATCATATTTAGGCTCCTTATGCAATGGTTGCTTGAGGATGCCGAAAGGAAATCATGGCACAAAAGATTATTGCCGCGGACGGTTCTGTCTACGTTAAGAAGAAGCCTTTCTACCTCCGTTGGTGGTTTATCACTCTCGTTATTCTTGTTCTTCTTGGCGGTTGCGCTTCGATGATGGGCGGCGGCTCCAGCAAGTCTACGAGTGCGAGCGCTTCTTCATCTTCTGCAGCTGCTGATTCTTCTTCTGCTACTACTGAGGCTTCTCAGAAAACTGGTACTGAATCCTCTCCCGTAGCTGGGGCGGAATCCAACGCAAAGCAGAATGATAACAGCGTTCCCACTGAATATAAGTCTGCTTTGAAGAAGGCGGAGTCTTATTCTCGCACCATGCACATGTCCAAGCAGCGTATCTACGACCAGCTCACCAGTGAATTCGAAAAGTTCACTCCTGAAGCTGCTCAGTATGCTGTGGACAATATGAAGGCTGACTGGAACGCAAATGCCCTGGAGAGCGCAAAGAGCTACCAGAAGACGATGAACATGTCTCCTGAAGCAATCCGTTCTCAGCTGACTTCTTCCGTTGAAGGTTTCACCGAGGAAGAAGCTGATTACGCAGTCTCTCACCTGAGCTAATTCAATAGATGATTCATAGAAGCCGCCCGGCATGGAACACAATCCATACCGGGCGGCTTCTATTTTCGGTTAGCGCTGAACCTAGTCGTTCAGGTGTAGCAGCTTCAGCGAGTGCTCATACTTGATCATGAGGCAGGTACGAGTCGGTTCCTCCAGAAGCGCCAAACGCTGCGGGTCAGTATTATCCGCAATATCGGCAAGCTTCACCAGACGAGCCAAATCATTCACACGCACCCGGCTCAGATACGACTCACGCGACTCACCCGGGCGGCGGGTCAAGGCCTCAATCGCATCCACAATACGCGCCGAGAAGTGACGCGCCAAGAAAGCGAGAGAAACGCCGGTATCCTCCACCGTGTCATGCAGCAACGCCACAATCTGCGCTTCAGCCTTCAGCTCCTCCAAAGAGATATCAGGGTGAGTCGCGGCAGCCAACTCACACGCAAGCTTACGTACCCCAAGAGCCACACGGCGAGGGTGGGAGATATAGGGCCAGCCGTTACGGTCAGTCTGCCCCTCATGCGCCTTATCAGCGATGCTGTCTGCCAGGCGAACCATCTCTTTGTAGTAGTTATTCGACATGAGAACCTCCGTTGGTTTGAACTCCTGCGAGTTGATGGTCCCAGCGACGTTTTCCGCACCAACGCGGCACGGGTGGTAGCTGGTACCAACACTCTACGCCAGCTGTGGGGTGGCTGTGGCGGAACTCGCCCGAAACACCCTTAATACGTCAAATATGACGCGCAGAAGAAGAAAATAGGGTGCTTTATGGCTGTAAATCATGAACTTGGTGCCTGTTCTACCCGAGTTCTGCAGCGGATACCGACCCGCAGGAGGCGCCCCGCACCTCCGCGAAAGTGTCTGCCGAACCCTTTGGCACCGCCCGGTGTAACTCGCCCAAAATCTCATATGGTGGCAAAAAATTTCTAACTTTTTCTGGCGAAAACAGGTGCTCAAACCGCCCAACACAAAGGCAGTTTAAGCGTGTTTAGCACACACCGATACACACTCATCAAACGAAAAAATTACACGCCCTCCGTGCCCTGCTAAAACATCCAAAAACCCGGATTTTTGTGCGAAAATACGCGATAAACTGGGGGCAACCAAACATCGGAGAACACCATGGCAGAGCTCTACGAGCGCTTCGTCGCTTTGTACCCCTACCCACACGAGCGAATCCGCCACGGCGCCCCACGAGCCGAACTTAACCGGCGATACCTCGAACACCTCTACGAGGGCAAGAACCGGGGAACAACCCCCATCGTGGTTGCCCTCGACCCGACCCTGCTCGGGACCATTGAGAATAACGTCTCCCTGCGTACCTCAACCCCAGTGCAGGACATCACCGCCGACACCGTCAAGCGGTACGCACACGAGCTCATCACCGACCAGCATCGATACCTGGATCAAGCCGGTGTAGAAGTCGCCGCGCACGAGGCGTTCCGGCAGCTGAACGAGAGTACCTACCTGCAGACCTACCGCCGCCTCATGGAAAACGGCGAACTCGGCGAAGACGATATTGGTACGCCCCTGAAAGCGGAGTACCCCTTCGAACTGACCGCCGGCATCATCAATGAGAAGGTCAAAACCACCGACATCGACAGCGCCGCGGAACTGCTGATTATGGACCTGCCGCTGCGGGATGTATCCGGGGTGTTCGCCTACCTGCCCTTCGGCGGCTGGGATTCCAGCCCCAGCCCCGAGGCGATGCTGTCCATAGCCCGCTACTGGTTTGAACGCGATGACGCCTACCCGGCTGTTATCGCCTCGGACTTTATCGAGTTCTACACGCCGGTACCGGTCACGACCCGCCGCGACGCCGAGATTCTGGCGGTCGAGCACACGATGGTTTCCTCGGCGATGCCGGTGCGCGTCTACCGCGGCTTCGACAAGCTCGTGGAGGCGCTCTACGGTCAGCACGACTGGTACCTGTGGTGGGAGCAGCTCCCGGCGGCGCTCCTCATTGAAACGCCCTAAACCAGCCTAGCTAGGCGAGTTAAAGCGAAGGGGCGGGATGAACCTACACGGTTCACCCCGCCCCTCTCGCGTATCTGCGCTAGTTCAGCTCGTCCACGTGCCGCGCCCGCAAAGCACGAGCGGTCGCCGTCGCGTAATCAACCGCCTGCACCACCCACGGAATCAGCAGCCGCCAATACATGCGCTTGGGCAGGTTACGCGCCACCGCCGCCCTGCGCAACGCACCCCAACGGTCCATGAGCGCCGGAATTGACCGGATCATCAACGCAATCAGCAGACCCAGACGCTCTGGGGAAAGACCAACGAAACGTAGCGGCGAACACAGCCTCACAAAGCCGTCAATCAGAACCGGCAGGGGAGTGCTCACCAGCAGAGCGCGGGACGCATAAAAAGCCGTCAGCATAGTCGCGATAGCATCCGCGCCGGAGGCGTACTGACCCGTAAACACGTAATAGCCGACCATAATCAGTAGCAGCAGAGACAGCGTGCGAACCACCAGCCACAGCTGGGAGGCAGGCACACCAGCCCATAGAGCGCACAGCGTGGAGGCAACCAAAGCCACCAGCGCCACCTGCCAGCTGGTCACCGCCAACAGCAGAAACAACCCAAAGAAGAGCGTGCCCTTGAACCACAGCGGCGCCCGATGCACCGGCGTGTTCAACGGCTGGTAGAAACCCACCAGCAGAGTACCGGGGATGAAATCCGAGCCCTGGCCGGCGGGGCGAGGATTCACGCGCGGCGTGTTAGCGCCCATGCGCGCCTCCTGCCGAATCCAGACCTTCGGTCGCACCCTCGTTGGGGAACCCCTCGGCACACCACGTGCGGTACTGCTGCACCAGCTGCGCAGCATCCCCCTGAGCAAGCATATGCCCGTCATGAATAATCACGGCTTCATCGCAGGACGCCGCCAAATCCAGGTCGTGCGTGCTGAGCACCAGCATCTGATCCAGCGACTCCAAATGCTTGAGTAGCCGCGCGCGATTGCGCAAATCCAGCAGGGTGGTCGGCTCATCGAGCAGAAGAATCTGCGGGCGCGCCGCCAGCACGCTGGTGAGAGCGACCAGCTGCTTTTCGCCTCCTGAGAGGGTGAAAACGCTCTGGTTTTCAAGATGTTCGAGGCCGCGCTCGCGGAGCAGTTCACGAATTCGTTCGAGGCGCTGCTCACCGCTGAGGGCACTACCTTCAACGGTGGCGGCACGGCGCAGACTCAGGTCAATATCTTCGGCAACGGTGGGCATAATCAGCTGCGCCTCCGGCTGGGCGAAGAGCATGCCCACGCCCTCAAAAGCGCCCTGCGAATGACCGCGAGCGCCCATCGAGCCGCGGCTCGGTGTCTCCAGAGTGTCGACACCGTTCACGCGCACAATACCTTCATCCGGGTGGGTGAGCCCATTGAAAAGCCCCAGTAGGGTGGACTTGCCGCTACCGTTCAGACCCAGCACTGCGGTGCGCTTCGCCGTGAACTGCAGGCTCACATCCTTGAGGATACGGCGATGCCCGCCTTCGGGCAGCTCGGTGAAAACACTCACCGATTCAAGCTCAAGGGCGGGCATGCTGGTAGAGGCGCTCACCGCCTGCTCGCCTTGCACCTGCTGCGGTGCAGGCTGGCGCGTGGAGCGGCGAAAAAACATAGCTATCCTCTCGTGTGGCACATTGTGTGCTTTTAACGCTGGGCAGAAGCCAGGGACGGGAAGGCGCGGCGTACCGACAAACCAACCAGAACCGCGATTGTGGACTTCACCAGATCCCAGGGAACGAATACCATTGCCGCGCTGAACGCGGCGTCAAAAGTCATGTGGGCGTTCACCATCATACCGGCGATACCGCAGGCGGTCAGAACCACAAAACCGCAGAAGTTCGCGACCAGAGCCATAAGGAAGGTCGCGCCAACCGAACGGGTGTTGCGGGTGAGCAGGTATGCGAGGGTACCGGCAATAGCGGCGAAGGGCAGGAAGCCGAGCAGGTAGCCGGCACTCGGGGAGGCGAGCGTACCCAAACCGGCGCCGCCCTTAGCGAAGATGGGCAGGCCAGCGAAACCAACCAGCAGGTACAGCGCCACGGAGGCGGTGGCACGCTTGCCGCCGAGCACCTGTGCGGTGATGTAAATGCCGAGGGTCTGGAAGGTGAAGGGAACCGCAACGCCGCCCAAGCTGACGGCGGGCATGATGGCGAGCGCGGCGATGAAGCCCGCGAACACTGCGATGAGGGAGAGATCGGTGGCGAGGGAGGTCTTTGCCGCTACGTTACGGCGCGGTGCCTGAGTTGCCTGGGGTTCCTGGGCTGATTCGCGCACGGAATCGGTCATTGGGGTGGTACTCCTTTGATACGTATTGCTCTGCAGATTTTTCTACAGAGTTGAGGGTGGCGGTGGTTGACTGCTTGTCACAACCCAGTTTTGAACAATGTTCTATGAATGGTGTCCGGTATGTATAGTACACCGCACACCACAAAAACAAAAGGTGCCCCACATGCGCACTCGGCACACCTGCACTAAAATTGATGAGGTGCTCTGCGCGCTCGCCGCTTCTAACCCAGCGAATCCCGCCTACCGAGCACTATCAACCCACACACCAGACCGCCATCCGGAAAGGCACCCATGATTGCTGTACAGAACCTCGAATTGCGTGCAGGCGCGCGCCTGCTCATGGAAGAGGTCACCTTCCGCATCGATAAGGGCGACAAGATTGGTCTGGTGGGCCGCAACGGTGCTGGTAAGACCACTATGACTAAGGTGCTTGCCGGTCTGACCCTGCCCGCTGACGGCACGGTGACCCACAGTGGCACTATCGGCTACCTTCCGCAGGACCCGAAGGTGGATGACATGAGCCAGCTGGCGCGTGACCGCATCCTTTCGGCGCGTGGCCTGGATGGTGTGGCGCGCAAGATGCGTCAGGCGCAGGACGATATGGCGAGTGAGGACCCGGCGGTGCGCGCTAAGGGTATGCGCCGCTACGACCGTCTTGAGGCTGAGTTCATTGCCGGCGGCGGCTACGCGGCTGAGTCGGAGGCGGCGGTCATCACCTCCAACCTGGACCTGCCGGAGCGTGTGCTCGCCCAACCGCTGTCCACTCTGTCGGGCGGTCAGCGTCGCCGCGTGGAGCTGGCGCGTATTCTCTTCTCCAATGCAGACACCATGCTGCTGGACGAGCCGACCAACCACCTGGATGCTGACTCCATCATGTGGCTGCGTGACTTCTTGAAGAACTTCTCGGGCGGCCTGATGGTCATTAGCCACGATGTTGACCTGATGGAGCTGGTCGTCAACCGCGTCTTCTACCTGGACGCGAACCGCTGCGTGATTGACCAGTACAACATGGGCTGGAAGAACTACTTGCTTCAGCGTGAGCAGGATGAGCACCGCCGCAAGCGTGAGCGTGCGAATGCGCAGAAGAAGGCGAATGCTCTGATGGAGCAGGCGAATAAGATGCGCGCGAAGGCGACGAAGGCTGTTGCCGCTCAGCAGATGATTAAGCGTGCTGAGAAGCTTCTGCGCGGCCTGGAGGAGGAGCGTCAGAGCGATAAGGTTGCGGCGATTCGCTTCCCGGATCCGGCGCCGTGCGGTAAGACTCCGCTCTCTGCGCAGGGCCTGTCGAAGTCCTATGGCTCTCTGGAGATTTTCACGGACGTTGATTTGGCGATTGACCGCGGTTCGCGAGTGGTGGTGCTGGGCCTGAACGGTGCCGGTAAGACCACTCTGCTGCGCATGCTGGCTGGTTCCACCGAGCCTGATACGGGTGAGGTTGTGTACGGTCACGGCGCGAAGCTGGGCTATTTTGCGCAGGAACACGAAATTCTTGATGGCGACCGCACTGTCTTTGAGAACATGAAGTCTGCCGCGCCGGATCTGGATGACACCCGCGTGCGCACGATTCTGGGTTCGTTCCTGTTCTCCGGTGATGACGTGGATAAGCCTGCCGGTGTGCTTTCCGGCGGTGAGAAGACCCGTCTGTCCCTGGCGACCCTGGTGGCGTCGAGTGCGAATGTGCTACTGCTCGATGAGCCGACCAACAACCTGGACCCCGCCTCGCGTGAGGAGATTCTGAACGCGTTGAAGGCGTACCAGGGCGCTATCGTGATGGTTTCTCACGATGAGGGTGCCGTGGAGGCGCTGGATCCTGAGCGTGTGCTGCTTCTACCGGATGCGGTGGAGGACCTATGGTCGAAGGATTACCAGGATCTGATTTCGCTGGCTTAAAGCAATATCCGCTGACATCAAAGCATGGAGGAGGCTCCGGTACCGTGTGGTGCCGGGGCCTCTTTGCGTGTATTGCGCGTTGTTTTATTGTCTGGTGGGTATTGTTTGTGGCGTATTGTCTGGGGTGTATTGTCCAGGGCGTATTTTTGTGTTCTGAAAATGTGTTGCGGAGATATTGCCGGTATTTTTCTCGTGAATAGTGCGGAAAAATGTGACCTGAGCCGTGGGGTTGTATTGTTTTCTGAGCGTGTGTGCTGTTATTGCGTTCCTGTGCATGGGAACTGTGGGTTCTGACACACCAAACTCGCGGCGTATTTGACGGGAAATAATGTTGTCTTGTGGGTTTTTCTGAGGGAAAGAAAAGCTCTCGGGCGATATTTCAGGGGGTCTGTGTGGGCTTTTTAAATTTTTCATGTGTCTCTACATACATTGTGGGAAAAATGGTAGAAACACAACATGCATGGGGCGTAGACTTGTAACTGTTCCCGCCACTGCGAGGACGCAAACGCGAAACATTAGGGCTCACTACCGATGGTGAGCTAACGCGGGGGAGAAGAGATTCCCGCCCGCTCACGAAGGAGAACTACCAATGCACAACACTGAGTTCGAGAAGTACCCCACCTCTGGTGAAGAGAACGTTGAGGTTGACGTCTTCTGGCCCATCCAGGACGCTTAATCTCTCGCCCCGATAGGTCGGGATAAGGATTAGAAAAGCGCCCCGCCGCTTCCGTAGGGAAGTGACGGGGCGCTTTGCTGTCCTTGGTGAGAATTTAGTTATGCGGCACGTTATGCGGCGTGAATACCCAGTCCGAACATTTGCAGAGGGTATTCGGTAAAGCCCATCATGGCTGCCGCGTACCAGGCGACGTACCCGGTCAGTGCTAGAACGAGTGCCTTCTCGCGTACGCTGCCGGCATCACCCAGGATTGGCAGTGCCATGTAGCCGCTCTTTTTCCATAGGGGGGACGCCACCAGGGGCTTGATGACGATGGGGTAGAGGGGCAGCAGTCCGCGGGTTGTCAGTAGATCGCCAATGAGGTGAATGGTCGCGCCGACCGAAATAGCCCAGGGGAGCAGTGCCAGCGAATCGGTTGTGTAGGCTGCGTACCCGAGGGCAACGGCGCCGATCCATCCACCCGGTGCGCCGAGCACGCGCAAGGCTAGACCGCCCGAGAATGCGGCAAGAAGCAGTGAAGCCCAGGGGATTCCGTTATAGCTCAGGTTGGCACTGAAATAGGCAATCGCCCAGAAAGCGACCAAACCCAGGATGGAGTGCGTTCCCTTACGATGCCCGCCGCTGACTGCCCCGACAATGCGCGCTACCCAGCGTGAAATGGGTGGAATGGAGTTGGCGATACTGCCGTTGTGGTGGTCAATATCCGGTAGCATTCCGGCGCCGGCACACGCCAGGGTAGTCACAATGAGGGTGGGGGTATCGGGAACCTGCACTACTCCCGTCTCAACGAGCGCGAGCCAGCCAGCTGCGGCGCTGACGGTGTGCGAATAGCCCATCATGGGGAGGTGCCTCCTTGAGTGTGATGACTCTGTGTCCCGGGATGCTATACCCGAATGTATTAGAACAAATATAGCATATATCGAAATTACTTTCGATAGTGCTTGGGTCGCCGCCTCAGCCATAGACCTCAGCTGGCCCTACACCTCAGCCGGCGCTATCCCTCAAACGGCACTACCCTTCAAGCGGCAGAGTCTGCTTCCAGAACTCGCGCTCACGCAGGTAGTTCTCCAACCAGCCCACGTGCTCCGAGCATGCCAGCCAAATCTTGCGGCGCTCGGGGGTGTGCACCTTCGGGTTGTTCCAGAGCAGCTGAAATTCTGCAGCCTGCTGGCAGCCCTTGCGGGAGCACTTGGCGTACTCGGGCTGTGCGTCTTGTGAGAGTGAACCGAGCAGATCCATGTCTTCTTATCCTTACTATTGCGCCTCTACGTGCGGTGTTATTCCGTGCCCACGTGACCCAGAAGAAAGGGGTGCGGGCTGTTCCGCTTCAGCTAGTGTACGCGCCCGATGAGGCATGTAAAAGAAGGGGAGTAGGCGTTCAGTGTTCAAAAGCGGAGTGTAGCCTGCGGCACCAGCACCCTAAAACGCGGTAAAATAAGGTTCGACTGTCCATCCGTCCACACCCCGACCGCGGAGCCGCTGCATCGGCTCTGATTGCGAGGGGTCGACTCATCAAGGAAGCTCATGAGCGAGAACACTCCCAAGACCGTGCTGGTCACCGGCGGCAACCGAGGCATCGGCTACGAAATTGCCAAGGAATTCCAGGCAGCAGGCCACAACGTCTGCATCACCTACCGCAGCGGTGAAGCCCCCGAAGAATTTTTCGCCGTCAAGGCAGATGTACGCGATGCCGACAGCATTAACGAAGCTTTCAAGGAAATTGAAGCAGAATTCGGCCCCGTGGAGGTACTGGTCGCCAATGCAGGTATCACCCGCGACATGCTGCTGATGCGCATGAAGGAATCCGACTTCACCGACGTCATCGACACCAACCTGACCGGTTCGTTCCGCGTGGTTCAGCGTGCTATCAAGGGCATGCTGAAGCTCAAGCGCGGCCGCATCATCCTGGTTTCCTCCGTGGTGGGTCTGTACGGTTCCCCCGGCCAGGTCAACTACTCCGCATCTAAGGCTGCACTGGTCGGTATGGCACGCTCCATCACCCGCGAGCTGGGCGGCCGTAACATCACCGCTAACGTGGTGGCACCGGGCTTCATTAACACCGCTATGACCGAGGTTCTGCCCGAGGAAACCAAGAAGAACTACCTCGCATCCATCCCGGCTGGCCGTTTCGCGGAGGCTGAAGAGGTCGCTCGCGTGATTCGCTGGCTCGCATCCGATGAAGCTAGCTACATTTCTGGCGCTGTCATCCCCGTTGATGGCGGCCTGGGCATGGGCCACTAAGCCCACCCCGTACGGACTGCATGAAGCGCCCGAGCATGGGCGCACCCTTTCTAAACCTAAGGACATAACACTATGGCACAGCTGACCGGCAAGACCATTATCATCACCGGCTCCTCCCGCGGCGTTGGCGCAGACACCGCACAGATTCTCGCCGCTGAGGGCGCGAACATTGTGGTGAACTACCGCTCCAAGGCACCGCGCGCAAACAAGATCGTCAAGGCTATTGAAGAGGCTGGCGGCAAGGCAGTTGCAGTGCAGGCTGACGTGACCAAGGCTGAGGACCTGCAGAACCTCGTCAACACCGCAGTGGAGACCTTCGGCTCCCTGGACTACCTGATCCTGAACGCTTCGGGCGGCATGGAGACCGGCATGGGTGAGGACTACGCAATGCGCCTGAACCGTGACGCACAGCTGAACCTGGCACGCCTGGCTGCAGAGAAGATGCCCGAGGGCGCACGCATCGTGTTCGTGACCAGCCACCAGGCACACTTCATCCGCGAAGTTGAGACCATGGACGAGTACAAGCCCGTCGCAGAGTCCAAGCGCGCTGGCGAAGACGCACTAATTGCTGAGATTCCCGCACTCTCCGAGAAGGGCATCTCCCTGGTCGTGGTGTCCGCTGACATGATTGAAGGCACCGTCACCGCAACCCTGCTGAACCGCCTGCACCCCGGCGCTATTGAGCAGCGCCGCGAGACCGCCGGCAAGCTTTACACCGTCAACGAGTTCGCGCAGGAAATCGCGAAGATGGTCACCGCAGACGTTGAGACCGGCCACGTTGAGCTGGTCGGTGGCGCACGCGGCTTCATCGACTAATACTCTGTTGCTTTAGGTGCCGTTACGGATGCGCTCACGCCTTCCGTGGCGGCACCTGTAGCCCCTTATTCTTTGCGCGAGGAACCCAATGTGGGGTACCCGCGCACTATGCGCTCACTGCACCGGCAACCAGGCTAGGTTGCGAGGTAGGGGGGCGCATCCCATCCATCTAACTCACTGGAAGAAGAACCATGAGCACCGTACTCAACCTTCAGAATGTCTCCGTGATTCGCGGCGGCCGCAAGATTCTCAACGACGTTTCCTGGACTGTGAACGAAGGTGAACGCTGGGTTGTTCTGGGCCCCAACGGCGCCGGTAAGTCCACTCTGCTTTCGATTGCGGCAGCTCGCCTGCACCCGACCAGCGGCGAGGTTGAAATCCTTGACGAGACCCTCGGCGCTGTTGACGTGTTCGACCTGCGCCCGCGCATTGGTCTGTCCTCCGGTGCTTCGGCAACCCAGATTCCCGCCAACGAGAAGGTTTCCGACGTTGTCGTGACCGCAGCGTACGCTGTGTCCGGTCGTTGGAAGGAAGAATACGACGTCATGGATGACGAGCGTGCCACCGAGCTGCTGGCTGACTGGGGTGTTGACACCCTCGCTGACCGCACCTTCGGCTCCCTCTCCGATGGCGAGCGCAAGCGTGCACTGATTGCCCGCGCGCTGATGACCGACCCCGAGCTGCTGCTGCTGGACGAGCCCGGCGCAGGTATGGATATTTCCGGTCGTGAGGACCTGGTCGAGCGCCTGACCGCGCTTGCCGCTGACCCCTACGCACCGGCTACCGTGCTCATCACCCACCACCTCGAGGAAATCCCGGCTGGCTTCACCCACGCCCTGCTGGTCCGTGACGGCGGCGTGGTCGCTGCAGGCCCGATCCTGTCCACCATTACCGAGGCAAACCTCGCAGCAACCTACGACATGGACCTGGCTCTGACCGTCACTGCCGCGGGTCGTTACTCCGCATTCAAGCGCGCATGAGTCGTGGCCCCAAGCAGCTGAGCGCCGAACAGATCGCTGAGCGTGCCGAGCGTGTCTACGCCATCGAGTCGGTCACGGCTCTGGCGCAGGCACCCGAGCAGGCTCTGCGCTACTACACGCAGCTGACCGATGTGAAGCTCCGTAGCGCCATGGAACCGCAGTGGGGCATCTACATTGCGGAGTCCTCGAAGGTGATTCGTCGTGCGCTCGCTGCCGGTCATCAGCCCGTTTCTTTCCTGATGAGTGAGAAGTGGGCTGATGATTTGGCGGATGTTTTGCGCGCCCATCCTGACACTCCCGCGTATGTGGGTAGTGAGGAGCAGCTGGAGCAGGTGACCGGTTTTCATCTGCACCGTGGCGCGTTGGCGGCGATGGCTCGTCCTGCGCCGCAGCCTCTGGAGCAGTTGCTGCAGGGTGCCTCTCGCGTGGCGATCCTGGAAGATATTGTGGACCACACGAATGTGGGCGCTATTTTCCGTTCGGCTGCCGCGTTGGACGTGGATGCTGTGCTGGTGACTCCGCGATGCGCCGACCCGCTGTATCGCCGTTCGATTCGCGTGTCGATGGGCACTGTTTTTCAGGTGCCGTGGGCTCGCCTAGAGTCGTGGCCTGCCGACCTGCAGACCCTGCACGAGCTGGGCTTTAAGAGCGCGGCGTTGGCGCTGGAAGAGGACTCGCTGACCCTGGAGGAGCTGTCTGCTCGTCGGGATGAGAAGCTGGCGCTGATTCTGGGTACGGAAGGGCACGGTCTGTCGCCGCGCACCCTGGCTGCGTGTGACGATACGGTGATGATTCCGATGTCGCACGGCGTGGATTCTTTGAACGTTGCGGCGGCAAGCGCCGTGGCGTTCTGGGAGACTCGCCCGCGTTCATAACCTGAGTTCCTAGCTTGATTCTTAACCCCCGTGAGCGCCTTCTTCGGGTGCTCTTGCGGCAGCTAGGTTGGTGCCTGTGAGGGAACGTACTGGGATTTAATCCGTGAAGGTGGTACCCTTAATGGGTTGTGCGCGCCCTATGCGTGCACAATGGTGATGCGCTCTGAGATTTTCTCGATAGCTGCACATCGAAAAACCTACTCCATCTATATAAGGGCTACTGGCAAAATCCAGTAGCAGAAGAAGGTAATCAATGAAGGCAGAAATCCACCCGGACTACAACCTGGTTCTGTTCCGCGACCTCGCATCCGGCAAGGTCTTCCTGACCCGTTCCACCATGACCTCGGACAAGACCGAGAAGTGGGAAGACGGCAACGAGTACCCGATCGTCGAGGTTGAAATCTCGTCCGAGTCGCACCCGTTCTACACCGGTAAGCAGCGCATCATGGACTCCGCAGGTCGCGTCGAGCGCTTCAACGCACGCTTCGGCAACTTCGGTAAGAAGTAAATCTTCTTTCCCAGTTTTGCTTTTTAGCGAAATCAATGCCCCGTTCTCCTTGGTTTTCAGGGAGGCGGGGCATTGTGCGTTCTGCGAACCATCGCAGAATAGCTCGCGCGAACGTGAGGAAAGTTGTAATGTAAAACCTTTCGTTCACTGGTGCGTAGACCCGCTGACGGCGTTACAATGGGAAAGTATTTTGCGAGCTGTGCATTTTCTGTGCCCTCCAGCACCGCCCCACATCGGCGGGTTATTTTCCGGCTCTCTGCACTCTAGAGACTTCGCTGGATGCGCCGCGCACCTCGCGTATCACCACCTCAAACAAAGGACAACTTAATGAGCGACGCTCACTCTGAACCGTCGCAGAAGAAGAAATGGGTCAAGCGTATTCTGCTGATCCTGCTGATTCTTCTGCTGGTTATTACCCTCGGTATTGGTTTCTTTATCTGGCGTGCTGGCCACACCTGGGATAGCAAGACCGAGAAGTTCGACTCCATCACTAAGGTGGATGAAGACCTCAGCAAAATTAAGGAGCAGCTTGGCGAGGCTAAGAAGCTCAACGTGACGGAGCTGAAGGCTCCGACCGTGACTAACTCGGATACTGGCAAGAACGGCACTAACGCTAACGGCTCCGATGCTGCCGCGGCTCTTGCAGCGAACGCTAGCGAGCACGATAAGGACGGCGACGGTATCCTGGATAACGGCTATAATTACGGCGTTATCAAGGGCCCCGGCAAGAATATCCTGCTGCTCGGTAGCGATACTCGTACCGGCGCTGATGCAGCTCTGGTGAGCGGTTCCCGTGCAGACACCATTATGCTCATGCACATCCCGGCTGACGGCAAGGGCGTGTACATCATCTCGATTATGCGAGATACCTGGGTTGATATTCCCGGATATGGTACGGCTAAGGTGAACGCAGCACTGAACTATGGCGGTGTTTCCCTGCAGGTTGCTACCATCGAGAACTTGGTGGGCGTCAAGATCGACCACGTGGCTGAGATTGAGTTTGAAGGCTTCAAGTCTCTCGTGAACGCTATTGGCGGCGTGGACGTTCAGGTTCCCTTCGCATTCACCAGTAATGTCTGGACTTTTACTCCGGGTCTGATGCACCTCAACGGTAGTGGCGCTCTGAGCTTTGTTCGTGAACGTTACTCTTTCGCTGATGGCGACTACCAGCGTGTCCGTAACCAGCGTGCGTTCCTGCGCGGTCTGTACAACACGATGAAGGCGAAGGGCGCGTTGAGCAACGTGGCATCTTTCCAGTCTTCTATCGAGTCTCTGACTGACTATATGCGCGTGGACCAGGGTCTAAACGCAGCGCAGATTGCTCAGATTGCGGCTCCGGTGCTGACTAGTGGTGACACCACGATGCGTATGACCACCCTGCCGAACGCGGGTCCGGGCTGGTCTTACGATGGTCAGTCAATCATTTTTGTAGACCAGGCTGCAAATGCGCAGCTGGCACATGCTCTGCAGAATGACACGATGGATCAGTTCATGGCGACTTACGGTCAGGACTAAGGTCTGACTCCTTGCGGGGGGTGAAAGCTGATGAGGCTTTTACCCCCGCTGGTTTTTAACCGATTCCGGAAAGTCCTGGAACGCGGGCACCCGCAGGGGCTTTCGTTAGCGTGTAGAGAAACGTTCATGAGAGCTGCTGGGCGCACGAAAGGGGCGGCTACCTCACCGTGATGGTGGGGTAGTCGCCCCTTTCGTATTTTTACGTCCTGTTGGGAAGGAGTTTATGCCTTCGAGTCTGCTTCTTCAGCCTCGTCAGTCTCTTCGTATTCTTCCTCGTACTCGTCGTATTCCTCGTAGTCGTCGTAGTGGGGCTGGCGACCAAAGTAGAACGCTACAGCCGCGACAGCGCCACCCAGAATCGCGATGAGCATGCCGAGCATCGGGGTCCACAGCATCGAAATCAGGCCGGCGACCAGAACTGCGAGGCCTGCACCCTTAACCAGATTCAGAAGACGCTCACGTTCGGAGGGTTCGTAGTATTCCTCTTCCTCAATGCTGTACTCGATGGCAGGCTTCTCTGCGGCGGGTTCGCTGCGGGTCGGCTCGGGGGTGGAGGAACCACCGGTCAGGGAGCTCATGAAACCGCGACGCTTCTTCGGAGCCTGCTGTGCGGAAGACTCCAGGTAGTGGCGTTCACCTTCGGTGGGCACGAATGCCGGGGGCACATCGTAGTCTTCACCAACGGGCAGTAGAGCCGGAACGTTGTTGGGCAGAGTCTCGTACCATTCCTGCGGAATATCTGCGGGGCGTGCCGCCTGAACGGTCAGCGACAGCTCAAGGGTGTTACCGCGAATAGTGCCCCATGCGCTGGTGAGGCGGTCGTTCTCGAACGCGTAGCGAATCACGGGTGCGAGCTGCTCAGACATCTGGGTGCTCAGGCGACCGACGAGCTTGCGGTCGTGGCGCACCTCAACACTGTCAACGAAACGGCCGTCGGAGGTCTTCAGCTGGTTCGCTTCCAGGGTCAGGATCACGCGGCCTTCACCGCTGGGCGGCAGGATGCTGTGCAGGTATTCGGAGTGTTCCTTCTCGTCGAGCACCTTCATCGACGGGCCCTGGGGCAGCAGGGTCGCGCGGGTCGGTGCGTCGTTGAGGGGGAAGAGAGAACCGGGTGCGGACAGGGAGAGCACACCGGTGCTCTTCACGTGCATGCCGCCGCCTTCAGCACGCACGGCAATGGCGGAAAGCTGCAGGTGCGCGATGGGCTCGTAACCGGAGGCGACCACGCGGGTAATGGAATCCCAGTACGCGGCGGAGTCTGCCGCGCTCATGCGGCCTACCTTGAATTCGTCAATGTAGACGGCAATGCTATTGGGCTCGTAGGGGTTATCCGGTTCGGGAACGAGGCGCGCTTCACCGTACCAGATACGTTCACGGTCGATGTGCAGTTCCTCAAAGATTTGGAGGGTTTCTGCTTCGTAGTAATCATCGGTGACAATGTCAACGCTACCGCGGTCACCGAGTGCGTAATCGACCACTGAAAACTCCTTCTGATGTGTCTAAGCGAGCGGATACCTAGTCTATTCTCTCATGCTTTCAGTGTGGACAGCTCACAAAAACGGGTGACATTTATCTGTCTTTTAGCACCGGGTGCATATAGTTTTGTGCCCTGGTGAAACTGCCCCGGTAATAAGTGCCCTTGTCAGTATGTGAACCACTGTATGAGGGAAATATTTAGACGGCGTACCGCCGCTATGAATTCTATAGATGAGCCAGAAAAAGACCACCGCCCGGCACGTCCCGGTACGTTACCGGGAGCGTGCCGAACGGCAGTCTCTCAAAGAGGCTAGAGAACCTAGCGGGGGAGAGCGGAACCTAGTCTAGATACCGGCTCACACCCCGCCACAAGCCCTCAAACCATGCAGCTTAGTCCTGCAGGGAGGCGTTGAACTTCTGAGCCACAATCGAACGGTGGCCGTGATCCTGAGCCTCCAGAACCAGACGACGCAGAGCCGAAGGAGCCTCGGGGTTCGCCTCCAGCCAACGCTGAGCCAACGCAACGGAGGGGTTACCCTCAACACCCAGACCCTTGGTGGAGCCGGTGTTGTACGGAGCCTTCGGGTACAGGCCACGCACAATGCGGGTTGCCATACCAATCGAACGGGACGCCCAAATGGGCAGCAGAGCCTCAAAGTAGGAGTCGTAGTAGGACTCACGCAGCTCAACCGGACCGCGAGCAAAACCGTTAATGGTCGAAGCCAGAGCGTCGTTCGACAGCGACTCGTCTTCCATGATGGTCTTGTACGCGGCAGCCTTACGCTCAGCAGAGGGCAGGGCAGCAATCGCGTACGCGTAACCATTCGAAGAGATTGAGGAGGGGCTGTACTTCGCCGCACGGTCCAGATCCTCAACGGTCACCAGGTCGCGGCTTGCGAGCGCACCCAGCGCGCTCCAACCCAGGTTCTGGTCGTAAGGAATGCCGGTTGCGTCAGCAATATCGCCGGTGGTGTCTTCGAAAGCACCGCGGGCAATATCGCGGCAGAGCTCTTCACCCTTGGTCGCGTTGGTGGAGACCGAAATCAAGGCGCGCAGCAGAATCAGCTGCTCGTCGGAGCCGGGCTTAGCCTGCGCCAGTGCGGCTGCGAATGCGTCGTAGAGAGCGTCGTAGAGGCGCTCGCGGCCGGTGGGTGCGGAGAAGGTTGCGATAGCGACCTGTGCGTTGTTGACCATGGTGCCCAGCAGGGATGCGCTCGGTTCCTTGGAGACGTTGCGTACGACTGCGTCGACGTAGGTGGTGACGGGCAGGCGTGCATCGCGTACGTTCTCCCAGAGGGAGCCCCAGATGAGGCCGCGGGAGAGTGCGGATTCGAGGGTGGAGACACCTTCGATAGCTGCCTGCAGGCCGTCTTCGTCGGTCAGGGCGACCTTGGCGTAGGTGTGGTCTTCTGCGTTGAGCATGAGCAGGTCAGCTTCGCCAACGAGCTTCTTCTGCTCGTCGGTGAGCTCCACGCGGTGCTCGGAGACGGGCTCTGCCGGGTACTCGAGGGAGAGCAGGCCGGTGGAGGTGAGCTTGCCGTCGGTCAGCGCAAAGGTTTCCAGCTTTGCCACGTGGGGGCGACCCAGACCTGCGGGCTGCTGTGCGGGCAATTCCTGGGTGAGGATCAGGTCGGTGAGCTGGCCATCTTCACCGTAGACGCGCTTGGTGCCCAGTGCGGACACGCCGGAGGTCTGCAGCCATGCGTTAGCCCATGCCTGCATGTCGCGGCCGGACACCTCGTTGAGTACCTGCAGGAAGTCGTTCAGGGAGGTGTTGCCCCACTCGAAGCGCTTGAAGTACACGCGTGCTGCCTCGATGAAGGTGTCGAAGCCGACGTAGGCGACCAGTTGCTTGAGCACGGATGCGCCCTTTGCGTAGGTGATGCCGTCGAAGTTCTGCGATGCTGCTTCCAGGTGGGGGATGTCAGCGACGATGGGGTGGGTGGTGGGCAGCTGGTCCTGCATGTATGCCCATGCCTTGCGGTTGTTCGCGAAGGTGACCCATGCGTCGTTGAAGTTGTTGGCTTCCTTAGCGCCGAGGGTGCCCATGAAGTCTGCGAAGGATTCCTTGAGCCACAGGTCGTCCCACCACTTCATGGTGACGAGGTCGCCGAACCACATGTGTGCCATTTCGTGGCAGATAGTGTTGGTGCGGCCTTCGAGGTCGTCCTCGGTTGCGCCGGAGACAAAGATGTAGTCTTCGGTGAAGGTGACCAGGCCGGGGTTCTCCATTGCGCCGATGTTGTATTCGGGCACGAATGCCTGCTCGTACTTGGGGTACGGGTAGGGGTAGTCGAAGAGGTCCTGGAAGAAGTCCAGGCCGTTTTCGGTGACCTTGAAGATGTGGTCGTAGTCGAAGTGCGGCTTGAGGGACTGGCGGCAGTATACGACCAGGGGAATGTCACCGCTGTTGACCTTGCTCTTGGGCTTGTAGGTGGTGGTTGCAGTGAAGTATTCGCCGGCAACGATTGCGGTGATGTAGGTGGAGATCTTTGCGGTGGGGGAGAAGACTCGCTTGGTGATGGAGTCGTCGGTGGGGTCTACGACCTGGCTTTCGAGTACGCCGTTGGAGCTGACGACCCAGTCCTTGGGTGCGGTGATGCGGAAGTTGAAGACTGCCTTCAGGTCGGGCTGCTCGAAGTTCGGGAAGACTCGGCGGCAGTCGGAGGGCTCGTACTGGGTGTACAGGTAGACGCGACCGTCGGAGGGGTCGAAGTAGCGGTGCATACCTTCGCCGGAGCGGGAGTAGTAGGAGCGACCGTGGATGGTGAGCACGTTTTCTGCCTGCAGGTTGGGCAGGGTGATGCGTGCGCCGTTGACGGCATCTGCCAGGGTCAGTTCGGTGCCGTTGAGCTTAACGGAGTCGACGCTGTGGTGGATGTAGTCGATGAAGGTTTCTGCACCGGGGGTGTTGCAGGAGAATCGGACGGTGGTGACGGTGGGGTAGGACTCAAATTCGGGGTCCTTGGCGTTAGTCAGGTCGACATGCACGTCGTAGGTGTCGACACTGATGAGAGCCGAACGTTCTGCGGCTTCTTCGCGGGAGAGGTTCTCATTATTCATGCTCTTTATTCTAGTCGTTATGACCGAAAATATGGCAGTTGAGTGGGCGTGCCGGTCATATTACTCAAGGTGCGAGAAGATTACCCGGGGTGTGGGGAACTAACCAACCTCGAATGTGTGACGCAGAACATACTCTTTCGATTTGCGGAGTGCTCAGAAAGCCCGTATAGTATTACGTGTTGCTTCGAACGGCACCGAAAGGAAAACGTTCGAAAGTCACCTGCGCGGGTGGCGGAATAGGCAGACGCGCTAGCTTGAGGTGCTAGTCCTCGTATTAGAGGGTGGGGGTTCAAGTCCCCCCTCGCGCACAGATAATCCCCGGTTCTTCGGAACCGGGGATTTTTGTATGCCCGGTAAAAAGCACGCAAAAAAGTAGTGGGGTGAGGCTCCTTGAAAGGAACCTCACCCCACACTAGCTACGCTAAGGAAGCTAGAAGAACAGCTGCATCAGCTGAAACTGAATTACTCAGCCAGACGCTCCGGGTCGGTGGTGACTAGAATCTTCACAGCGGTCTCGTTGTGGTGGATCAGGGTGTCGAAGCCCTTGTCAATCAGGTCTTCCACAGCGATCTTGCCGGTGATGAAGGGCTTGAGGTCAATCTTGCCGGACTCAACCAGCTTGATGGTCTCGGGGTGGGAGTTCACGTATGCGATGGTGCCGCGGATATCGAGCTCCTTGAGCACAATCTTCTGAACATCCAGAGAAGCGGGCTTACCCCAAATGGAGACGATGACGACCTTACCGGTGGGCTTGAGGGCATCCAGGATCAGGTCCAGTGCGGGCTGAACGGAGGTGCACTCGAACGCGATGTCAGCGCCACGGCCGTCGGTCAGCTTGTGAATCTCAGCCAGAACGTCGGTCTCTGCGGGGGAGAAAGCGTAGTCAGCAACACCGGAGTCCAGAGCCTTCTGGCGGCGCAGCGGGGACAGCTCAGAGATAATAACCTTAGCGCCCTTAGCCTTCAGAACTGCGGAGGTCAGCAGACCGATGGGGCCAGCACCGGTAACCAGTGCGAATGCGCCCTCTTCGAACTCGCCTGCACGCTCAACAGCGTGGTAGCCAACGCTCAGGGGCTCAATCAGTGCAGCCTCGTCCAGGGGAATGTTGTTAGGAATCTTGTGAACCCAGCGGCGCTTGACGGCAACCTTCTCGGACAGACCGCCACCGCGACCTGCCAGGCCGATGAAGTTCATGTCCTTGGACAGGTGGTAGTCCTTGGAGTCGGGGCCGGTGTAAACGTCATCACGAATGATGTAGGGCTCGACGACAACGTGGTCGCCAACCTCAAGGTCGTCTACGCCTTCGCCCAGTGCCTCAACAACACCGGAGAATTCGTGACCGAGGGTGACGGGGGAGTCCTCACCAGAAATGGGGTGGGGATGACCGTGCTGGGGGCAGAAGATGGGGCCGTCAAGGTATTCGTGCAGGTCGGTACCGCAAATACCGCACCAGGCGACCTTGACCAGAACCTCACCCGCAGCGGCTTCGGGTGCGGGGATGTCTTCAATGCGGATGTCGTTACGGTCGTAGAAGCGTGCTGCCTTCATGGGATGGAGCTCCTTAGCGTGGTTGTGGCGCTCACAGCGGTGTGTGCTTGCCGGTACGGTTCGCATCCATGGGTCTGTCACAGCGTTGACAGAGGCCCAAACGACATGGTTTGGACCGGTTGTGAACTGTCCTGCCGGCATTCGCATCGCTAGCGCCGGATGGTGATGGGTGCGGCTGGATTGTCGCTCCCATGTGCTTAACGCTACTCCACTGAATCAAAGATTCCTAGGATATATACAAATTTTCTTTTATGTGACACAAATTTCTTTTTGGGCGTTTTCGACTCCATCACGCCCGAGCATCTAGCGCCCGGCGAGCGCAGACGGTAGCGTAGAAGCATGACTGACGCGAACGCACAGGGCACCGCCGCCCACACCCAGCCCACTTCTGACAGCTCCGGTCGAACGGTACCGAACCGACCCGCCGCAGTAACCCGCCACTACGAGGCGCCCGATGCTGATTGCGTGCGCGGTAGCGAGTACTCCGAAATCCTCGCCCTCGAAACCGAGCAGCGTAAGCGTGCGGCTGACCACCGCCGCAAGCGCTTCCACGCGCATCCTGAGCGGGAACATGCTGACCACGGCGAGCGCCACGGTCATGGAAAGGGCCACGGTCACCGCCTCGACGAAGACAGCGGGCTGGCGCATATTCGCCGCGACCTCGCCGAATCCGTAGCCACCCGCGCAGACTCCCTGACCTCAATTCTCAAGGCGATTCACGCGCACCCCGAGACTGCCTACGAGGAGTATTTCGCCTCCCGCACGCTCGTTGATGCGGTCCGCGAAGCCTACCCGAACCTCAGCATCGAGTACCCCGCCTTCGGCCTGGATACCGCCTTCAAGGTGGAGCTCACCAGCGCCGACTACGACCCCACCAAACACCGCACCATCGCGATTCTCTCCGAATATGACGCGCTACCGGGCATCGGTCACGGCTGCGGCCACAACGTCATCGCGGTATCCGGGCTGGGCGCTTTCCTTGCCCTAGCGGATGCGCTCGCTACCGGCCCCGAGGCGTTCAGCGGCAGGATCCTCTACTACGGCACGCCCGCCGAAGAGTCGGATGCCGGTAAGGAGCTGATGGCACGCGCCGGCGCGTTCGAGCGGGTGGATGCCGCTATTATGGTGCATCCCTACTTTATCGATGTGGCTGATCAGGCGTGGTTGGGTCGCCGTGAATGCCGCGTGACTTATACGGGCGTGAGCGCGCACGCTTCCTCGCACCCGTTTATGGGTCGTAACGCCCTGGATGCGGCGAATCTGGCGTATCAGGGTTTGGGTTTGTTGCGTCAGCAGATTCCCGGTTCTGACCGTATTCACGCGATTATTGATCACGGCGGGGACGCTCCGAACCTGATCCCTGCCGCCGCGAGCTTGCACATTAATATCCGTTCTAAGCACGCGCCGACTTTGCGTGCGCTGTCGCGACGGGTTGAGGAGGTGCTGCGCGGTGCGGCGCTCATGGCTGGTGTGAGTGCGGAGGTGACGTGGGATTCTTCGCCGATGACTATGCCGGTGCGTACGAACCGTCCGCTGTTGAAGCGTTGGGTTTCGGCTCAGCGTTCGGTGGGTCGCCACCCGTACCCGCCCGGAACGGTCAGCGACACGCTGGCGGCTTCTACTGATTTCGGTAATGTGAGCCTGCGCGTGCCCGGTATTCACCCGCTGATTCAGATTGCGCCCGAGGGCACCGGCATGCACACGGTGGAGTTCGCGCACTGTGCTGACACTCCGGCGGCTGTGGATGCTGCCCTGGATGCGGCGTTCGGTCTGGCTTCTGTGGCTTTGGACTTCCTGGTTGATGATGAGTTGGCGGAGGCGGTGCGCGCCGATTTTGAGGCTTCCGGCGGTGCCGTGGACGTGGAGGGCTACTTTAACGGTATGTGAGCTTGCTCAAAAGGTCAGAACGTCATTATTTGGTTTTGTGAGTGAAAAACACCCCTCATAGCCCATAAAGTCACCAGCACCCATCGAAAAAAGCAAAATATCCCAACACAAAACGCAAAATCTGCGGCATAATAGAACATAACGAAGCAAGCTCACCGGGGAAGAACGCCCATCTAAGGAAATTCAACCCCGAGGCACACACCCGCTTCCCGATAAACCACGCGAGAATCCTCTCGCACCACACGGATAACTCTCACGAAAGAGGGCATACAGCAATGAACGGTGTCAACAACCCCACCAAGCTCGGCGTCATCGGTGCAGGCGGCGTCGGTAGCGCAACCGCATACGCAGCTATGGTCCGCGGCTCCGCAGACGAAATCGTCCTGTACGACATCGACGGCAAGCGCGCACACGCTGAAGCACTGGACATCGCACACGGCGCAATGTTCGCACACGAAGCAACCGTAACCGGTGGCGACGACATCGAGCTGTTGCGCGACTGCGACATGGTCATCATCACCGCTGGTGCTCGCCAGAAGCCGGGTCAGCCCCGCCTCGAACTGGCAGGCGCAAACGTCGCAATCCTCGAGAAGCTGCTGCCGAACATTCTGTCCGTAGCACCCAACGCAATCATCATGCTCGTCACCAACCCCTGTGACGTTCTCACCGTTGTGGCTCAGAAGATTACCGGCCTGCCCGCAAACCGCGTGCTGTCCTCCGGTACCGTTCTGGACTCCTCCCGCCTGCGTTGGCTGATTGCTAACAAGGCTGGCGTCTCCATCAAGAGCGTTCACGCAAACGTTGTTGGCGAGCACGGCGACTCCGAGTTCCCCGTCTGGTCCGCAGCAAACATCGGTATGGTTCCCCTGACCGAGTGGGAGCAGGACGGCAAGCCCGTCTTCACCGAAGAGGTCCGTGCAGAGCTGGCAACCGAAGCTATGCGCGCAGCATACAAGGTCATCGAGGGCAAGGGTTCCACCAACTACGCAATCGGTATCTCCGGCGCACGTATCGCCGAGGCATTCCTCGGCGGCCAGAACGCAGTGCTGCCCGTCTCCACCACCATTGCAGGCGAGCTGTACGGCTTCAAGGACGTTGCACTGTCCCTGCCCACCATCGTCAACCGTGAGGGCATCCAGCGCGTGCTCGAGGTTCCCATGAACGAGGCTGAGCTGGCACAGCTGAAGGCATCCGCTGAGGCAATCCGCGCATCCGCAGCTTCCCTGGGCTTCTAAAACCCCGGCTTCTCATTCTCTCGGGCTCAACCCGTAAGAAGCAAACATTCAGTAGGCGCAGCGTCAAGCTGAGCTAACCGACAGAAGAACCCGCCGCACCCGGCACCCGCCCCTTGAGGAGTGGGGAAGCTGGGGACGGCGGGTTCGCTGTGTCTGTAAGGTTTTTATGCGGGGCTTGATGTGCCGCGTGCTGCTTGGCTTGACCAATCTGGCTTGCTCACCTGGCTTGACCAACCTGGGCTTACCGCTCTGGCTTTGGCGTTCTCTTCACGGCACCGAATTTACCCGCCGATTCCCTGCCGCACCCGTTCATAGTTCCGCGTTTAAACCGCCGCATGACCGCCCGGCGCACACCATCGGCCTGTAGGTAGTAGAATAAATGGCATGAGCATTGATCCTCGCACCGAACTCACCCGCCTCCTTGACGCGCTGGAGGCGCACCTGACCGCCGTCGTCAACCGAACCGGCGAGCACGACTCTGCCGTCGATGAGGCATACGTAGAAATCGCCAACGCCTTCGAAGCCTACGAAGATGCCCTCTTCGAGGCGTACAACGAGGTCACTCCCTTGAGCGTCTACGGTGATGAAGACGAGGATGACCTTGAAGAAATCCTCGACGATGAAGACGACATCGACGACGATATTGAGTACGAGGACTAAATAGCGCCTCGCCCATACGTTACGGACCGACCCCTGACCGGTACCCCTACGCGGGGTAATACGGCAGGGGTCGAACCGTACCCACAACACCCGCGTAGATCTTGCCCTCAGCGCTTACTGCCTTCAGCGCCCGCCGAAAACCCACCCGCCTAATACCCACCGAGCATGCACCGAGAACGGAGACACCCGTGAGCGAACCCCGCACCTGGCGCGACGCCGCCCTCATCCTCCGCACCCAAAAACTCGGCGAAACCGACCGCATCATCATCATGCTCACCCGCGACGGCGGAATCATCCACGCCGTCGCCAAAGCCGTACGCAAACCCACCTCCAAGTTCGGTGGGCGACTCGAACCGTTCATGCACACCGACCTGTCCTTCAGCCGCGGCAGAACCAACCTGCACACCATCACCCAGGCGGCAACCCTGCACGCCTACACCGCACCCATCATGGCGAACTACGATGCGTACACGTGCGCCTCCACCATCGCCGAACTGGCAGAAGCACTCACTAAAGACACCGACAGCACCGCCGATATTTACACCCTCACCCACGGGGCGCTTGCCGCGCTCGCGCACGGGCAGCACGTGCCGCAGAGGATCCTGACCCGCTACTTGGCGCGCAGCATGAACGCCGCCGGCTGGCCGCTCATCGGTGAAAACTGCACCCGATGCGGCAACCCGCTCGTGAACTCCGATAGCCGGGGTGATAACGGGGCAGACAGTAGCGCCCCTGGCGCTACAGGCGGAAGCGGCAGGTACATTGCCTTCCATACCGCCCACACCTACGGGCACCACACGGTCCTCTGTCCCCAATGCGCACCCGCCACCGACACACCCCTAACCGGCCTGCGTGCCGAAGAGCTCGGCTATGCGCTCGCTACCGCATCGGCGGATCCGCGCGCCTGGGCGACTATTGACGCAGCACCGGTGCCGGTCGCCTCCAAAATTCTGGGACTCTACCTGAAAACCACCCAGAACCTGCTCGAACACCCCCTGAAAACGGCGAGCGCCCTCGAGGCAGAAATTCCTGCATCGTAAAAGATGCACGCCGGCGCGTCAAACATGGGCTAACCAGGACGCAAAATAACCCCCGAAGCACCCGCCCATGCGCGCTATGTCACGGTAAAATAGCTAACAGCACGCCAGGTTTATATCTGGCGCATATCTAGGCAAACGACCCCGGGGGAGAACCCGCCAGGGAAGAAAGGCACACATGGCACGCACCCAGCCCGTACCCCCGCCCGCACACCCCACCGGGGCAACCCCGCCGCCGATCCCGAAGAAGTTTATTCCGCAGCACGTCGCCGTCGTCATGGATGGTAACGGACGCTGGGCGAACGAACGCGGCCTGCCCCGCACCGAGGGTCACCGCGCCGGCGAGGCGGCACTGCTGGACGTTGTGGCGGGCGCTATCGAAATGGGCATCCCGTACGTGACCGCCTACGCGTTCTCCACCGAAAACTGGAAGCGCTCACCCAGCGAAGTCGCGTTCATCATGCGTTTCTCCACCGAGGTGCTGCAGCGTCAGCTGGCAACCCTCAAGACCTGGGGTGTGCGCATCCGCTGGGCTGGCCGCCGACCCAAGCTGTGGAAGAACGTCATCGAAGAGCTCGAACACTGCGAGCGCGAAACCATCGACAACACCGTCTGCACCCTCACCATGTGCGTGAACTACGGCGGCCGCGCAGAAATCGCTGACGCGGCGGCAGCTATCGCAGCGGACGCTGTGGCGGGCAAGATCAAGCCCGGCAACATTACCGAAAAGACCATCCAGAAGTACCTGGACGAGCCCGACCTGCCCGACGTTGACCTGTTCCTGCGTTCCTCCGGTGAGCAGCGCATCTCGAACTTCCTGCTGTGGCAGAGCGCCTACGCCGAGATGATTTTCATGAACGTGCTCTGGCCCGACGTTGACCGCCGCACCCTCTGGGAAGCTGTCGAAGAGTACGCGCGCCGCGACCGCCGCTACGGTGGCGCTGTCGACGCCGTCGCCAACGACAAGTAGCCCCTGGCTTACAGACCCGGCACGCTAAGGCTCATAGCCCCATAAACCACCCACACCCTCCAACACTAGGGAGAACAAATGCGCATCTACCCGACCTTCTTCAACATCTTCTTCAAGGGCATGGACCCCGAGAAGGCACACCACGTCGGCTTCTGGGGCGTTCAGACCCTGCGCAACGTCGGCATCACCCGCGCGCTGCGCAAGTACTTCCAGCCTGCCCCCGAACTGGCAACCACCGTCATGGGCATTACTTTCCCTTCGCCGTTCGGCCTGGCTGCAGGCTTCGACAAGGGCGGTAAGGGCATTGCCGCGCTGGCTGGTATCGGCTTCGGCCACGTCGAGATCGGTACTATTACCGGTCAGGCGCAGCCCGGCAACCCGCAGCCGCGCCTCTTCCGCCTCGTCGAGGATAAGGCTGTCATCAACCGCATGGGCTTCAACAACGACGGTGCCGCAGCGGCAGGCCCGCGCGTTGCCGCCGCCCGCGCAGACCTCGAAACCGAATACCGCGGCGCCGTACGCCCGGTCATCGGCGTGAACATCGGCAAGACCAAGGTCGTTGAGCTCGAGAACGCTATCGAGGACTACCTGATCTCTACCCGCACCCTGGCACCGCAGGCAGACTACCTGGTCGTCAACGTTTCTTCCCCGAACACTCCGGGTCTGCGCACCCTGCAGGCTATCGAGTCGCTGCGCCCGCTGCTGGCTGCCGTGCGTGAAGAGGCAGACCGCGTATGCCACAACCGCCACGTACCCCTCACCGTGAAGATCGCGCCGGACCTGGTCGATGAGGACGTGATCGAGGTGGCAGCCCTGGCTAAGGAGCTGAAGCTGGACGGCATCATCGCCACCAACACCACCATTGCCCGCGACGGCCTGGGTCTGACCAGCGACATGACCAAGGTCAAGGAAATTGGTGCTGGCGGCCTCTCCGGTGCGCCGCTGAAGCCGCGCTCCCTGGAGGTGCTGCGCCTGCTCAAGCGCGAAATTGGTGACGACCTCGCCATCATCTCCGTTGGCGGCGTGACCACCGCTGAGGATGTGCAGGAGCGCCTGGACGCTGGCGCCGACCTGGTGCAGGGCTACACCGCGTTCCTGTATGAGGGTCCGCTCTGGGCGGCACACATTAACCGTGGCTTGGTGAAGCTGCGCCGCGCTCGCCGCTAGAAGATTTGCAGGCGGGAGCGTTATGCTCCCCGGCGCGCTGACTTGGCGTGTTGACTCTGCGTGCTGAAAGGGGGCACCGTTCTCTACCCGTAGGGGTGGAGGCGGTGCCCCCTTTTGTGTGCCCGTTCAACGTGTATGGGGTGGTTGTGCTGGTATCTGGGGGGGGGAGGTGAGCTGAAGTTTTACTTGAGATTCTGTTAGCGTTTGGTGTGTTGTGGATTGCACCCTGACCTGGAGCGATAGTACTATCAGAGTGGTGCAGCACCGACGATTGCACCACCACACACTGCATGTTCAAAGGAGACTATTTTGAAAGAAGCAGGTATCAGCGTAATTAGCGCAAATATAGGAAAATTTCTTGATGATCCTGAAGAAAGATTGCTAATACCCCGATTTCAGCGCCCATATTCATGGGAAAATGATAATTTTGAAGATCTATGGAATGATGTAATTAACCTCGAGAGCGAAGAAGTTCATTTTATTGGGACTATTATTCGCTATCAAGGGAAGAAGAAAAAAGCATACTATATTGTAGACGGGCAGCAGAGGTTAACTACTATATCTATTTTGCTTGCTGCTATTCGTGATGCACGTGCAAGACTTAACCTATCCCTAGCTGTTGTAGAGGACTGTATCAAGCCAATAGATCCTTATACGGAAGATAGGTTCTATAAGATACAGCATGAAACCGGAGAAGATAAGTTCAGGAAGAACTATCGATCAATTATCGATGCTCCAGATTCCCCTAGCCGACTAAATCTTCCGGACTTGAAAGATGTTAAAGATAATGCATCTAAACGACTGATTGAAGCTCATAGGTTCTTTACTGCAAAAATTAATGAAATTTTAAATGAAGCTCAATTGGATGACGATAAGAAAAAAGTAATTGTAGATTTGTATAAAAAAGTTCGAAATCTCGAAATTGTTGACATTCAGATGGATAATATTCAAGCAGCTTATCGTGTATTTATGACCCTTAATGCGAGAGGTTTGGATTTGTCGCAAACCGATCTTATCAAGAGTCACCTTCTGAGCATGCTGGACGCTGACGATAAGGAAAATAATGACGCTTATAGTGACAGCTGGAATGGAATTCTAAGCGTTTTGGCATCAGGTAATACTACTCCAAATATTCAGATCAAAGAAGATGATTATTTCTACAATTATCTGATTTCTAAGGGTATCCCTTGTGGTGCTAAAAACATTTTTGAGGTTTATGAAAAAGAAGTGCAGAACCAAAAGCAGGCTGAAGATATTTTGAAATCTCTCTCTGCAGACGTATCTACCTTCAGAATCGTATATGAGCCTACCTATAATTATGAATCCGGTATTCGAGAGCAGAAGCAGAAGAGGACACATCGGAACGACGCCTGGATTCCCCCTCTTGCTGCATTGCGTGTTTTTGGTGTTACTCAGCCTCGACCTTTGCTTTTTGCAACTTTGCGCCGATTGTTCGATGTAAATGACAAGCCTGTAAAACAAAATCAGGTACAGAAGTTATTCTCAATGATTGAAGATTTTCACTTTATATTCTCCAAGATTGAGAGTGGTCGTGGTAGCCGAATCTCTAAGCTGTATATTCAGCAAGCTGGGAATGTCTATAAAGGATCCTATCTAAATAAAAAGAATGAAGGCTTGCAAAATGTTCAGAATCTGCTTATGGCGAGGTTTAATTCTATACTTTCGGATGTTACGAATAGAGAATCTTTTGTTAAGAAATTCTCTGAAGTTCTTAATTATGATAAGGACCGTGAGCTTGTAAGGTATGTTCTTGAAAAATATCAGCCTGAGATCAAGGGAAATTCAGGTGATCATATAGAAATCGAGCACATTATGCCTAGATCTACTGAGCGAGAATTATTGCTCCAAATTGAGGATGACGATTCAATGACCAAAGAACAAAAGGAAGAGGAGGCGGCAAGAATTTCAAGTATCCTCAACTCTGTAGGAAATCTTATCCTTGTGCGCTCTAAAACAAATAAGCTTCTTCGAGATAGTGACTTTAAAACTAAGCAGGATATTCTACGCAAAACCTCATATGCTCATGCTATTCCGGGCGAGATTCTTGAGGCTGAATCTTGGACTCTTGAAGACATTGTGCATCGAACGAAAAAAATGGCAGAGCGGGGATATGATGAAATTTGGAGCTTCAATAAATATAAGTAAATAAATTTTAATATATTAAATGCGGGGGATTTTGGTATTGAAAATCCCCCGCAATTATTTTTTGAAGTGGTATATGTATCAAATATTTTAAAATACGCTGTAGGGGTAGCAATTTTTGGAATATATTTATTGGTTAATATGTAAATCTTGAAAATATTAGAATGATGATGGTTTGCTGTTGTTACACTCATTGCAAAGCAAACGACTGTAAATATGCGGTAGGGTTTTATATGTAGTGTCCCGCGGTGCATTGTTGCATCTGCTGGGTACGTCGCGCGGCTGGGTTCTTCCGGCGGTCAGTAATGACCATTTTTCACCAGCCTGACAAGTGCATACACACCATCACCGACGATAGGAGCGCACCGTCATGGAGCATCGTACCTTCCTTTACCGTACCCAAATTCATCGCCGTACCCTGCTGGGTAGCGGCGCACTTGTGGGCCTGGGCGCCCTACTTGCGGCGTGTGGTCAGCAGGCAAATAATGAGGCGGCAGCCACCGCAACCGCCGCCCCGAGCGAGTCGGCTTCGGCTTCCGCGGCGGCATCTGAGTCGCCTTCGGCGAGTGCCACTCCGTCTACTGTCCGAGGCTACTCGGGTGGCTCCAAGGCACCCGATGGGGAGTACCGCAAGGCTGATAAGTACGGCATTGCACAGAATGTACCCAAGCCTGCTAAGCCAGAAGATGGGTACCGTGAGAAGTCTGTTGAAGGAATGCGTAAGACCCTTAAAGCGTGGGTTGAATGGGCTAACTATGGCACCGAGACTGGTGATTATTCCGTGGCTCGTCAGTTTGTGTCGTCGGAGTTTAAAGATGAGTTGCAGGCATATGCCGATGTTGAGGATCTTTACGCTAGTGGTGGTTGGATTATTGGTGGAGTTGACTATTTTGAGGCTGATGGTGCGCCGTGGTCTGAGGATGGGGAGACGTATTTTTGGAAGGCGTATCGTCACTGGGATCGTGAGATTTATGTTGAATCTGACGGTAGTTCGCGTAGCTGGGTGAATGAGGATAAAACCAATGACACTTTCAAATTTGAGCTGAAGCATGATGGTCAGAAATGGGAAATTATGGGCTACGAAGGTGTGGATAAGTAATTATGAAGAAATTTTTGAAGGATTCTGCTGTTGCGTTGCCGTGCATTTCGAAGCAACCACCAAAGTGAAACCCTCGTAATCTTTCCACAAGATAGACAGCCACACGCCCAGAGGGCTGGAGCAATGACAGGTTCCCAGTGCGCGCTCGCGCATAATGGAGATAAGCGGGAGACCATGCACTACAACGATGTGGAGGACCAACCATGAACCCCAACATGCTGAACCGCCGCTCAATGCTGACCGG